>Ga0209671_1000607_pt1 | contig 24992 bp, 15 predicted proteins | sample WorMetHERISLAND2_2_FD_187401 | JGI IMG/M metagenome (GOLD analysis project Ga0209671, IMG submission 187401) | Marine gutless worms symbiont microbial communities from Max Planck institute for Marine Microbiology, Germany - Olavius geniculatus... | ecosystem: Host-associated > Annelida >... | reverse complement strand
AAGTCGGCCGACTAAATCGTCGAAGATAGAACATGCTCTATCTTCGCCGACAAAGTCGCGCGATTTTGTCGGCCGACAAAATCGGGCGATTTTTGCATGACACACGACAGATTTCTATCGGGCGATTTTGTCGGCAGAGAAAATCGGCCGATTTTGTCGTTCGTCTGACTTCCCCTTAAGTTTGCAGACAACATTTGGTTAATTAGTGATCTAAAGGGGAAGACAAACGAACGACAAAATCTGCCGATTTTATCTGCCGACAAAATCGCCCGATTTTGTCGTGTGTTATGCAAAAATCGCCCGATTTTGTCGTGCCATGGAACACAGCAGTGAATATTGCGTCATATTCAGTATCTGGTTATTGCTTGCTATTACTGTTAAACTCTGCCATCAAAGTCGGCTAGAGGCGCGGCAGGTACACGTTGTTGCTATGTATTTACGCAGGTTTTGGGCAGTTAATGTTTGTATATGAAGTTGAGGAAAGTTGTATATGTAATATATATGTATGTATGAAAGCAACACGTGTAGTTGAAAATAGTTCTCATGAGGCTGTACAGCAAACGGTAATATTAGCATGCAATAACGTCTACCTGCCGAATGGCACAATAGGGCCTATCAACGATCAGGCGGTAGGCTAGCCTAATGTTTAGGCCTTTCAATCTAAGCCGTGTGTAACAAGGCTAGCGGTAGGCCTATGGATGAATGATCTGGATTTGGTTCTGTGTGTGTGTGACAGACCTGCCACTCAGAGGACTGGCTAGATCAGTACCATCACTCCTTCGGAAGCCAGCTTAGTTAGTAGGTGTGCACACTTCATTGCCACAGTATCCAGCAGGAGATTGGCAATTATCATCCAGATCCAGATTCACTTGCCTTGACCCCCAGGGCCTACCATACTTTACCCTATTTTTCAAAAGTATCAGGAAACTCGTGTCTTATGTGTAACATAAGCTTATAACGCTGCTGTCACGAAAACACCACACCAACCGCACCGGCACTAAAATCAGATCAGATCGGTAAACCAGTTCTGATCTTAACCCTAACCCTAACCCTGACCATAACCACCAACCCCAGCCCTAATCTTAATCTTTCATACTTGATCTGATCCCATTTATCGCCAGTGTGCTGAGTGTAGAGGCCCGCCATTCTGATGGGTGGTTAAAAACCTGATTTAGACGAAATCTGTAGATGACGAAACCGTACATATTGAATGCTAAACTGAATCCTTAACTGCCGTGGCCTTTCGGAATGGCAGCTCTTCGGAATGTTGTGGACCCTGGTTGTATAGGCCTGTATCCGAGACCTAGCGTTTATTCGGGACATGGCTTCTGTTGGAAATTTTGCAGCATAGGCAGTCAGCCATTGTTCACTTTCATCCCATAACCATTGCTGAATGCTGATTTACCAGATTGGTAATAATACTGGAGACAAGACCTAGATAAATTAAAGTCAGTGAGGAAAACTTGGGCCCCAAAGGCTCAAAATCGAGGCCAAAAGCTGCTAGTAGGGGTGGGCTTCTTAACTGGAGAGGCCAGTCTGGAGTGGAGTCCCGGCAGCAAATGCTTTTTGGGTATGAAAGCCCTGGAAATGATTGCAGTCAGTATTTTTGTTAGTTACTGTACAAATTTATAATGCATTGCATTGACAAAGAAATGCAAATGGCAAATTTTGGCATGTTGGGGGCATGGCCCGCTTGCCCTCCTTTCCTCCTAAATCCAGCCGTTAGGGCCTACATGTATACTATATGGACCTATACCTTCTTCGACCCAGATACGACCGTAGCCCTAGCTTTCATAACAAAAAATCTGAGCTGATGCTCATGAGACGCGCGATAGCCTATAGCAGTTACTGTTCGCAGGTAATTTTGGTCTATCTCCATCCATGATCCATTTCGTCACAATTCACTCTTTTGCAGCTATAAATCACTAAAACCTTTTATTTTTAGGGTTCAAGGTCAATCAAGGTCATCAATGTTGACAATCCTAAAAAGCCCGTCGCCAGTGCTTGTTATGTTAAGCAGCATGTTTGTGCCTATCTGCAACCATTTTCATGTTAGACAAGCAAGCAGTAGATAAATAACCACTTTTTAAGAGGGGAACCCCTATTTGACACCCACGTGAACAGGCCTCCTTCAACATAGAGGGTCTGGACTTAAATTACTAAAATCTACATTCAATGCTAAAAATTTCACATGCAGGTTATCTCGCTCTATTTCCAGCCATTTTGGTGCAATTCACTCTTGAAATGTGTGTCGCAGCCCGAAATCGCGAAAAAATCACTAAAACCCCCTATTTTGGGAGATCAGGGTCATTCAAGGTCATCGATGTTGACATTTCTGAGAAGCTCGTTGCCAGTGCTTGTTATGATATGCAGCATGTCTGTGCTTATCTGCAACCATTTTCACTTTAGAAGAGCCAATAACGGTAAAATAATGCTTTTTAAGGGGGTGCCCCTATTTCTCCCCCTCGTTCGTGGGGACCCCCTTCACCCAGTGGCATGAAATTTTGTCGCAAAATACTAGAGACTCTAAGCTATCATACGGTGAAAACCAGAAGTCTCTATCTCACCTGGGCTCCGATCGGTATAGGTTGTGACAGACACCAAGTCAGAATTACCATAGCTAATACACACACTATAGCAGTCTAACATATCGACTTGCCAAACTTTTTGAACACCCCTCGTATACTTTTATTTTAGGCCATGTTGTTTTCATGTTCTGTTTTCCCTTTAAGGTGCAATGGTGCATACAGAGCGACGTAACTGAACTGAACTGACATGGTTTAGTTTTTGACGAACTGAACAAGAAATTTGAGCTAATGCTTACGAGACGCGCGAAAGCCTATAGCAGTTCCTCTTCGCAAACTGTCAGTCTGTCTCCAGCCTTTTCGTCGCAGTTCATTTTTGGATTCTGTGCTGCAGCAGAAGATCACAAAAATTAATAATAAACAGCATGTCTGTATTTATTTGCAATCGTTTTCATGCTACACCAGATAATTGCGGTAAAATAACCACTTTTTAGGAAGGGTAGCTGTCTTTGACGCCCGCCTGCGCCGGGTTCCATGAACCTAGGGGATCGGGACTTAGACTGCTGAAATCTACGTTTAATGCTGAAAATTTCATATGCAGGTTGTCTTGGTCTAACTCCAGCCATTTCGTCGCAGTTCAGTATGGAAATGTGTGCAGCATCCAAATATTGCAAAAAAATCACTAGAAACCTGGGAAGGTTCGACGTCAAATATTCAAGGTCATCGATGTTGATTAGTTTAAAAAGCTTGTCACCAGTGCTTGTTATGATAAGCAGCATGTCTGTGCCTATCTGCAACCGTGTTCACGCTATACAAGATAATTGCGGTAAAATAACCACTTTTTAGGGGGGTAGCTGTCTTTGACGCCCGTCTGTGCCGGCCTCCTTGAACTTAGGGGGTCGGGACTTGAACTGCTAAAATCTACGTTGAATGCTGAAAATTTCATGTGCAGGTAGTCTTGGTTTATCTCCATCCATTTCATCGCAATTCAGTGTTGAAATGTGCGCTGCATCCAAAAATTGCGAAAAATTTACTAAAAGCCTCTTTTTGAGGTGTTCAAGGTCGTTCAAGGTCATCGATGTTGATAAATCCAAAAAGCATGTCACCAGTGCTTGTTATGATAAGCAGCATGTATGTACCTATCTGCAACCGTTTTCACATTATTCGAGCCAATAACGGCAAAATGATGTCTTTTTAGGGGGTACACCTCTTTGACGCCCTCGTTCGAGGGGAACTTCTGCACCCAGTGGCACAAAATTTTGTCACGATAAACCAGAGACCTTGGCAGCCCACAGTGAAGATTTCGTGATCCTAGCTTGCACCGTTTTGATACAGATCATGAATATGACGGACAGACGCCTAGGCGATGGCTAAGATGTGCAAAGCATTCTGCTTTGCGCGTAAAAATGGGCAAGTGTGGCAATGAGCCTATTGGTTAACGCGTATGTGAGTGTTGTAGGTAACTGACGCTGGTAGACAATGTTTATATTGTAATGCATTACTGAATGCCCATTGGTCAGTTTGTAAAAACCATGGCAGCTTATTGGTGTCGAGGCAGGGCCTGGTGGCAGGGCAATTTTTTTCTTTAAAAATACAAAATTTGGGGCTAAAAATGCAAATTTTGCACAAATTTGGGGCAAAATTGGTATTTTGATTTATTCGGTCAGAAATTTGTAGTTTCTCGGGATTCTGTCGGAAATTTGCAGTGTCTGTCGGAAAATTGCAACTTTCTGCCCTGTCTACTTTACAATTATTCTTCTTAAAAACGTTTTTTTTTGTTTTAAAACAACAATATGTATAACATGGGTTTTTCAAAGAATTTTGTCAGCACGAGATGAATACCAACTGTAATGGCCACCGAAATGCAAAAAAAACGTTTTAAAACAACAACAAAAATCTTACACCCACTGCAATAGCAGAAGAATTTTTTTCACACCATATAGTTAAGTCATGGAGACTGACCTAGAGATGGGAGAAAATCAACTTTATTTCTCTTACCAGAACTATTAAGTGAAACAAATTTTAAATAAAAAAGTAATGTGATCTCTTGATGTGTGTTTTTGAAAATTTTTATCACTACCATCAACACTGCTGCAGGCGGTTCTGCAGTTTGTATTTCTCTGTTTTTTTTTCTTTTTTTTATTTAGCTGCTGTTAGTTTATACTTGTGCTGTACTGTTATTATGGTTTGACGTTTGTAGACTAGGTTCTGGGGGCAGTTTTAAGGGCTGCAATCATGCTGCCTTTCTCTCTTGCCCATCTACCATGTTTTTCAGACCATTACAACTGCTGGGTTGTTTGGTGTGGCTTCATAGTGTAATGGTAACACGTTGAACTAGTGATCACGTGGTCACCGGTTCAACTCCCGCCCAATGCACTGCCAGATAGCAACCCTGGTCAAGTTGTTCACATGCATGTGCCTCTGTTCAGTGTTCACCAGTCAGTATAATATTATTTGGTACCGGTCAAAGGGTGGTGACGTTCTGTGGCTGGAAGGTATCCATAGGTCTGGCATCGCACAGGCCATGCATCACTGGTTTATTTACCTACATGGGCTCAAGTTTTGTCCGTAGATGGTCAGGCCACTCAACAGCCAACGTCTTAGTCTTTGTACGTTGGCTGCTCAATGGCCAACATCTGGGAGATGCACTATGCCTAAGCTGTTCAAGGTGCAACCCCCTTATCTTGTATAGAAATGTGTAAAGCAAATATTTGTTGATTATTTGGTTGATTTGATTGTTCTGTAGATAAGGCGCATTGACTCATGGGCTGACAACATGGAACGTCGCTACGAGCACGAGCGTGCTAAGACTGAGAGACTGGAAGCCGAGCTGAGAAGATTTACGTACGCTGGTCCGTTGTCTTCCTCTGCTGCTGCTGTTGCGTCGGCCGCTGGTACAACAGCCGCACCGCCGGCACCTGATCCCACTAGCTTCGTGACAAGCACAGGTCGCGTGGAGCAGTGGTGCATCACCCAATATGAAGGAAGGTTACTCGCCTCAGGCGCGAGCTCGGGAAGCGCGACCAGAAGATCCAGGAGCTGTCGGGCTACATCCGCCATACGAAGAAGAAGGAGAGCGATGCTCCTGGAAATTAAAATTTGAGGTTCTGGAAAGTTCTGGAAAATGAAGACTCTAGATAGTTGAGAATTTTTTTGGTAGCTTTTGCTTACTGAAATGCAGTCATTTGATGAATTCAAAATAGTTGGCATTCCATATGTTGCATTACACTCCGTACAGTAAGTAATTGTATATTTATATTTTGACATTTGGTGGGCTTCAAGAATGTCCCGGAAAACCATTCTGGTGGTCCTGGAAAGTCCTGAAAGTTTTTGTCGGTAAAAGTGTGGAAACTGCCTCAGAATGTATGTTTGTTCGTCGCAAGTTTAATCTTAAGTTTTGGTCTTGTCTTTTTCTGACGTTGACTGCTGTAAATTGTATGTTATTATGTTCTTCGGTTGACTTGGGACTATTTGTTTTCAACTGCAGTAGGCCCTTTTGTTGTAAATCCAGGATGTTTCGTGGCATTTTGACCACTGATTTTTATCCGGATTTTTGTTGATTTTATTTTGTAATTGTATAGGCAGTGTACAATAGTGTAACCGTTTGTGTTGTGTTGATCAATCCTCAAAAAAACTGCATATGTTTGGAAATTTGATAGCTTTCATGGGAAAGTCAGAATAGGTGAGAAGTCAGGGAATGGTGGGGTAAAAGTTGTTGGAGAAGAGAGTTTTGTGTTGATTCTACATTTGGGGCAGCAGTGCCTGATGTTTGGTAGCATAGTAGTAGCAGAATATCTGTGTGCTGCATGTTTCTTGTTTTCTGCATCGTTTTGCACTGTTGGTAATTGGTCTGGTAAGTTGTGTCTATTTTTTTGCCAGTTGAACTATATCGTCACCTGCGTATAGTAGGCCAGGTGCTGCTCACGCTGGGTATGATGTCACCGTCTGGGTACCTAATGAACGACCTGACGGTAAAGAAACAGCAACCGACCGCCTACCTAGTGTCTTACACGCCGCCGGAGAAGGGAGACCACACACTGGTCATTCGCTGGGGTACGGACGACATCCCGGACAGTCCCTTTACGATCTATGTCTCATAGACACCCTGTCTCATCAAATGTGTTATCAGTCGCCAAGATTTACACAGTATTGTGACACGACACTGTGGCGCCACCTACGTCAACTATCACACCCGTCTAATACTGCCATTGTCTGTTATTGATACAATAATAACAATATTATGTATTATTAACATCAGTACGAGACCATTTTGCTCTTTCAGGTGAAACTAAATATTGTTCAGTGACGGCGCTGGAAATTGTACTTTTTATTTCGAAACTTATCAACTACATTATTTCATTTAGACAGGAGCCATAGGCCTATGTATTCAGATTTAAGTTTTTGTGTCTTCATTAAAAAGTTGCGTGGTCACTTCTTAATTCGTACGTTCGCGAAATATCGGTCAGTTGTGGTACAGTCTCGTTGAGTTTTCAGTATTAATATTTGTTTTTATTATTAAAATGATAATTATTAGATCAACTTATTTGCGTTGTGCACCATTCGTTTGTCGTTATGTTGATTTCACGAGAAAGCACTTTATATGTTTTTTTCGTTGTGGATTTACTGTCAAAACCTCTAATTTTAGCAGCGTTGGAGAGTGGTCAACCGTGTTGTACACTTTATGTAAAAATTTGTTAATTTTTGTCGTACAATATATTTTGCTATGTCTGCTATGGCTAGGTTATTACTAGGGACCGCAGTTTTTCATGACAATTAAAAAAACTTAGGCCACTCTGCCTTTTTTGTTTCTCGCAGTGACAGATTTTTGTCAATTCCTGGTATCCTGTTTGTTAAGAAAATTTAGGATTTTTGGCTTATTTTTAGTATGGATTGATCTATACCAAACGTTCGGTTATTATGATGGTCAGTTTAAACAGCGTTCAGTTGTTCAACAAAAATGTATTAAGTCATCCATTTTGAAATGTAATTCTGGTACAAAATCATTATTAAAAACTGAACAATATCCTTTCGTGTGAGAAATTCCATCACAGTAGGCTTCAAAATGAATGGTTTGACGGCCACTAACATCACTGCTCTCCACTGGCTAGTACCGAATGAGCAAAATTTCACAGAAAATCGTCAGTAGGTTAATATCTGTGGCCTGGCTGAAAATTTTACGGTTTGCAAGAAACAGTGGTTCTCTTAATTACTGTTTCCACCACTGTGGTGTGCAACGGTTTCAGATGTGCTGATGTGGCATTAAGGAATTACTTGTGATTTTGCCCATTGTTGTTACTCACTTGCTCATCTAAGTCAGATGTGTTTTTTGGAGTTCTTCGTTTTCATGTTTGAAAGTTTGGGTAAAATGTGTCTCTGACTCTGACGACGTATTTGTGTTTATTTTTTTATGCAAAATCCCTCTAGTGCAAGCAATTTCGCATATGCCTATCCATTTTCCATGGTGTGGTCTGTCATCTATCTCTCTGTGGTCTGTCACATTTATGTTAAACCGCTCGACGGATTTAGATACTATTCAGCAGACACTGTAAGGTGGGTCTAGTGACACAGTGTGTTAGATGGGGTCCCAGAGGAGAGTTGCTTTTTGCAAAATTACTTTCGTTCTTGACACTCGGCACAAGTGCTTTAGAAGAAAAATAATTGTATAAAAATGTATAACATCTGTACTAAGCACAAAGCAAAATATTTTTTTTTCACAATGCAACCAGTGGCATCGTAGGGGTGGGGCGAGGGCTGCAGTTGCCCCTCTCATTTTATCCTACCAGAGAGTGTGTCCGAATTTGGTGCATTTTAGCTTTAAACTATATGCAGCTGGTGGCAACAATCTAAATGATTTTTTTCTACTGTGATTACTGTGAAGTTTATTGCTATTTAATAATTCACATTAATCCGTGACCACGTTTTGCAGCTTGCTAAACTCAGCACCCCTACTCAGATTTTTCAGCACCGGTACTAAGAGAAGCCCTTAGCACCCCAGTGCAGCACCCACAGCATCCCTCGTGATTGCGTAATTACAAAAAGTTGCAGGTTCAACAATGCGAATGCATAAAAATGGAGTTTATGCGCGTATTTGGTAACCTGGAGGGCTGGAGCCTATAGAACAGCATATTGCTGTGCGAAAACTAGAGCAAAAGCGAAAAAACGAGTGCATATGCTGACACCGAGATCACTATGAAATAATGCCAGCAGCATCACGACCTCCAGCAGTATATTGAAAAGTAGCGGAGAGAGGACACATCATTGTAATACACTGATCATGGTGGAAAACCAACCTGACAGCTCACCATCGACTCTCATTGCACTCGCTGCGTCTTTGTGCAGTGTCCGACAGCGCTTGTGAATTCAATTTTTACTTATTTACGCTTCTATGTTTACTTAATTGCTGGTACGATTCAGAAGTTGTCAACACACAGCGCCAAGATTGATATCGTTTGGCGTATTAAAAGCAAACTGCACGGTTTAATAATATGGTATTTATCTTGAAGTCATTTTGTTTTTGTTAGGATTAAGGCTGCTGATATTGCTTTCTGATGCCAAATGACGCTCACAGTGTTGTTGAATGAGGTTGGTCCAAACTGGCGCCAAGATTTGATGTCTCATTACTGGACAGAAAATGAACTGGAATTCAACATGTTCGACACCACACACACTGTGTCGAATTAACTTTTGTGCTGTACTTAGTGACGTATTATTTTCAAATTCTAACGGATTTTTTTCTATTATTTAGCAAATTCTATTTATTTTTTATGACATGATTCTTAATTTTTTAGGCATATCTAATTTGGTTAGTGCTAGCATGAGATCGGCGATCTCGGCGTAAGCACCAGCAGAATGGCTAGGATGAGATCGCCACAGATCGGGTTCCGTGATTGGTCAGCTTGGCTGTTTTGCCACTGGACGACTAGCCTTATGTTTAAGCCTTTCAATATCTGAAATATGAGCCATGTATAACAAGGCTACTGGACGACACTCCCTCTGTAGTCTGTATGATCTCATGCTAGGCAACAGTTCTAGAATGAGATCAGCGATCTCACTGTAGAAACTATTCTGTTGCTGTTCTCGTTATAGAAAATAATGCTTGCATGCCCGTTGAGAGGGTGGGGTAGTGGGAGGCGGGTTAGCTGGTTGGGTAGCCTAATCGCTCCCCCAGTTGGGTTTACTGCAGGGCCCCAACCAAAATCGAATTTGGAGCATCATAGTCTTAAAATTAGAGCTGTCGAATTAGAGCATTAACTTAACGCCTTAACACCCTTTTGATGTAGTCCACTTACAATATCAGCAAAAAAAATTTTAAAAATTAACGCAGTGCATTACCGCGTTAACAAATTAACACTTCGACAGCTTTACTTCAAATGTGAATGGCAATTATAAACGTTTAGCAATGATGATTTTTTCGGAGAATCAGCTGACCAAATTTAGTGCAACTGATATAATAAGAACGAATAAAGGTGGCGTCACAAATTTAAACGTTGGGACATAATTAATTTTTTTTGTATCCCACGTTTTGTTTAGTTGCTCTTGGAACCCTTCTGGGGGGTCAAAGCCGATCCCCTCAGACTAGTTCTAGTGGGGAGGTCGTCTTCATGCAGTGGGGGGTTAAACCCCCACCCCCGGCAAATCGAACGCTGCTACAGACAAGTGGACAACAATCTTGACAATTATGTAGGCCTACATGCTGACATCTGTTAGAATAGCTTAAGTTGAGAAACTTTGATTAAAATTCGATTAGAACTTTGAAATAGTTTTGATTTGATTAAAAAGAGTCACTGCAAATTGAATTATTGATTATGTATATATCATGAATTCGAATTCGTGATATCACGAATTCCTTTCACGATATCATAAATTCAATTCATGATATCACGAACTGAATTTGTGATATGTACATATCATGAATTCAGCAATTCATGATATGTACATATCATGAATTCTGGATTAAATAGTAAAATGACGTTCCATACAGTCAGCCAAAAAATGGTACAGAAAAAATGATGAACGACAAAACAAAGCTTATCAAAGAGGCAAAAAACGACAAAGCAAGTCGTTGTTGTTGGTCCGCCTATCAAAAAAAAGATTAGGCGAAATGGGATTAAGCGAAATGAAATTAGGGGAAATGAGATTACGCGAAATGCGATTAGGCGAAATGCGATTAGGCAAAATGAGACAACATCGGGTTAGCTACCCCAGGCCTCACAGCTAGATTAAACAGTTGTTATTTTCACCTGTTGTTAGCTGGCATACCAGTAGTAAATATGATGGTTTTGTGTGTGTAACCGTTTATCTTTTGTCTGTACTTAGGTTAATTTAGCCTGAGCTGCAGTATGAGTGATTCGGCTGGTCAGCTGTATACTATAAACAGCGTAAAGGTGCATTTTCCATGCAAAGCGTATCCTTCACAGCTGTCCATGATGGACAAGGTGATGTTTGCTGTTATGGCTACTGTTCGTGATTGCTTACAAATTTGTTGTGTTTTGTTTGCTTAAGTTTTTATGTGCAAAAGCAGCTACTGCTTTCAGCGCGTCTTAGCCATCGCAATTCTGTCTGTCCGTCCGTCCATCTGTCTGTCACACGGGTGGATCAGTCAAAAACGGTGCAAGCTAGATCACATAGCTAGATCACCAAATCTTACCGTCGGCTGCCTGGAAGATTAGTTTCAGGAACTGTAAAGCTTTTCCATAAATTCGAAGGGGGTCATCCCGAACGAGGGCACTAAATAAGAGGGGGTGGGCAAAATTTGCGATTTTGAACCATTAGGTCGCTGTATCTCAGTAACGGTGCGAGATAGGGCCTAAGTTACTATTAATCGCTAATAGGAAGTCCTACACTGGCTCTCGATTGGCGCCGAATTCAATGACCTTGAATGATCTTTAACGTCAAAATGGGGGGTTTTTATGGATTTTTTGGCGATTTCGGGCTGCGACACAAGTCTATATCATTCACAAGGTGGCGTCACGCTACTATCGTTATGCAATTCAGATGGAGAATTTGGTATTTGTATATTAACTTAGCGTGAACATCCCAATTTTCAGCTAAACTACTGAACTGGAACTGCTATAGGCTTTCGCGTATCTCGTGAGCATTAGCTCAAATTTCTTGTTTGTTCTGTTAATGCACTAACTGAATATCCTACACCATACACACTGTACAGGCCATCGTCATTATGTGATGAACCATTGTCCATTCTACCAAGCATATGAAGTTAAAGAATGAAAACTGTTGTACGTGCAACTGAAATGAGAGTAATGATGTGTGAGATGAGCTGTAAATTGCAGTTGTCGATGTTGGTGAAATGTGTAGATTCTGAAGGGTTTGGATCGCAGTCAGAACTGTTTGCTGGAAAGTCCAACTGGCAGTGGAAAGAGCTTAGCACTTCTCTGCTCGGCACTCGCATGGCAGGCAGCAGAACATGGTTAATTGACTATGTTGTTTCTGGATAATTTGTCATGCCGAAAAAAATTGTTTTTTTCAATGCCTATCCTGGTGAGTTTCACTGGGTTTTTTTTCGGGTTAAACCTGGTTTTTACGCACGAAAGCAGCTACTGCTTTAGCGTGTCTTAGCCATCGCAATTCTGTCCGTCTGTCTGTCTGTCCGTTCATCTGTCCATCGCACGAGTGGATCACAGGATCAGTCAAAAACGGTGCAAGCTAGAATCACCAAATCTGCACTTTTGGCTGCCTGGATGTCTCTCGTTTCAGGAACCATAAAAATTCCATAAATTCGAAAGGGGTCACCCTGAACAAGGGTGCTAAATTAGAAGGGAGTAGGAAAAATTTGTGATTTTTAGCCAATAAGAAAACAGTGTGATATAGGGCCTTGGTTAAGCATTATTAATAGGAAGTTAGTTATAACTTATAATATATTATAGTATAATATAATAATATAATTATTATTAATAGGAAGTTGTATACTGACTCTCGATTGCCACCAAATTCAGTGACCTTGGATGACCTTGAACGCCAAACTAGGGGTTTTTATGTTCTTTTTGTCTATCTCAATTGATTTTGGCGATTTAGGGCTGCGAGACAACATTTCAAGAGCGAATTGCGCCAAAATCAATTGAGATAGACATGGAGAAGCTGCATACGATATTTTCAGCATTAAACGTAGATTTCAACAGTCCAAGTTCAAGGAAACCTGCACATGAGGGCATCAAAGAGCGGTATCCCCGTAAAACTCGCTATTTTACTGTTGTTGGCCAGTCTTTTGTGAAATCAGTTGCAGACAGGCATGGGCATGCTGCCTATCACAACAAGCACTAGTGATGAGCTTTTCCGTCGTGTCAACTTCGATGACTTTGAAAGACCCTGAACTTGCAAAATAAGGATTTTTATCAATTTTGTGATCTTCGGCTGCAGCGAACACTTTAAGAATGAACTACGATGAAATGGCTGGAGATGAACTGACAGTTTGCAAACAGGAACTGCTATAGGCTTTTGCGTGTCTCGTGAGCTTTAGCTCAAATTTCTTGTTCTTAAAGATGCAGCTTCATGGGTTCTCGGGTTTTTTAGTACATAGAACTAGCAATAAGCCAGATACTATTCATATCAAGTAAATGTTCAAAAATTTGCAACTTTGTAGGTTTAACAGTTTTAAAAATATTTCATTATTTTTAGTGCAATGGGAAATTAGAATTGGACTATATCTGGGGCTGGTTTTTCAGTTGATTTTAGTGTTTTTAGATGTTTGCCCTATAAAACTCACTGATGTGACTGCCTGATTGTCTCAGCTCTTGATTTTCTGTTGTTATCTGTCCTGGTAGCCACTGGTGTACCATTGCTTAGTGAAAGTGCCTACTGCTATTCTCAAGAATATGGCTTTTGTTAGAATAGTTACCGTAGTGATATTTTAATACTTCTGTATGCTTTTTATTAGCATTGTTCTGTGGTCATTGCCTTGAGAGTTTTTGAATTTTTTGAGTTATACTTTTAGTCATGATGAAGTGATTAATTCATTCTTTTTGTTTCCTTTTATCTCTGTAGACAAAGCTAAAGAAGAGGAGAAAACAAAGGGTATGTTTTATGTTTTAATGTAATTTGTTTTATTAATATTTTCTCTGTTTTTTTACCTGTGTTGAAGAAAGAATATTTAGGATTTCTAGATTTAGATTGCAATCTGCATATTTTAAAATGATTCTTTTGATGGTTGGCGGCGTAGTGGTAACGCGTTGAATCTAATCAACGATGTTACTGTACAGCGGGCCCGGTCGACTCAGCCTTCTACTCTACGTGAGATGGTAAAATGAGTACTGGCGGAGGTTGCGGCCATCACTAGGGTAGAAACGAGTTTTGCGTTAACAGTAGGCTCTGTGGCCAGGACTGCAGTAGGTTAAAGGTGCTGGCTGTTAATTATAGCCGGCCATCCGACTGACTTGGGTTGTATGCTAGCTTAATTTTGTTTAACCCTCGTCGGCTCAAAGCGCCAAAAGGGTATGAGCTCCTTTGCAAAGGACTTAGTTGTCTATGTGAAATGTTCTTCTTTCGATGAACTGTTTTTGGAGTAGTGGGATGTGGCTAGAGGAGAAATTCATTAGACGATATTTACTAAAGCTGATAACAGTTAAATTTATTGGTAGTTAACTTTTTAAAAATTAATCAGTTATCAATTTTGATTAAAACTAACTTGGGGGGTGAGTGTGTAGGGTTTTACGTCCCGCCCGACACAATATAGGTCATTTCGGGGATGGCCTTTCCAGGCAGTGCGCGTACACATAATAATGGAACAAAAAGTTTAACCTGTACACAGACAGAAACTAACGTGGTTAATTGGTTATTGGACAAGACTAAAACACCGCAATGAGTATCAGCAGGAGCATATGATGCGATACATTAGCCCTGTGTCCGTGGTCTGTCAGTGTAAGCTGATGTCTGGCTGAGGATTAAGGAAATGGTGATCGGCACTACCACCTTATCTGCTTTACAGTTTGGGTAGGATTTTCCTGAACTACTTTTTTTACTTGCTGTGTTTTATTTTGTGTTTTTAGTTGTAAAATCCTGCTGTTTAGGACTGTGTAGGATTCACTGTACAAATGTTATCGATAGATTGATTGATCGCACTCAGTGTAATTGCGAGAGCTGTGTGACATTGTACAGTGAAGTGTCCTTATTGCCAAGCAGCGGCTGGTGATGTACAAGTCTCTGACTCATCTGCAGTGCCATTAGTCACAACAGCCACCAGCATTCCACCCTCACCATTACCACAGCTACCACTACCAGTGTCTACTGCTGACCTGTCAGCTGCCGGACCGGTGGCCAATGACCAGTCTCTGCATCGTTGTGGTGATGATGATGATGATGATGATGATTTTCAACCTCTGCGATCGAAGAAGTTTCGTCCCAGCATTGATGAGGTCTCCGGCCCACTCTTTCTGCTTCAGTGGCTGTTTTTATTTCTTTTATAACTCAGCCGAATGGCAATAGATTTTAGCAAAATTTGTAGCAGCTGTAGCCAAAAGAATAGCAATTTAAAATATGCAAAAATTGATTGTTAGTTAAATAATGTTTGCTTGGCATAGAAAAAAATGACGTTTTATTTTTAAAAACATCCTGTAGTTTGCACTGATGTCACTAGTTTGGCTTATTATCGATGCAGATTTTAATGTGTGTCATCGATAGGCATCATTGCACGGTGATGAGTTGTCGACAGCAGTTTGGCCAGTGGAGCTGAATTCTACTGCAGTGGAACAACCTGACGATAAATGTTCATGCAGCTGTAATGCTAAGAAAAGGTACACAGTGGTAGTAGTCGCAGTAGTTAGCATTTGCAGCATTGATAGTCGTATTGTGTTATTTACGGGTTGGGTTTATTTTTATCTGGAACCGCTTTTGCGGAACAAGGGATTTAGCCTATTCCTACACATTTCTTTGTAGCGCGTTCTGTCTGTTTTTTATCGTTTTTCTTGCACCGTGCTTTAAAGTCCAAGTCGCGTCATTTTTCTTAACTGTTATAATGCACCAATTGGCTTAATCAAATGCTGATTTGTCAATATTCATTCATCTTCTGGTTGCTAATACATCTTAATACCCTAAAAATAATGTGTAAAATATTCACTTTTCCCTTTTCACAGCTTTGACCATATTTGGAACTGTGACATCATCTACAGGAGGGTTGCTAACTAGTTTTATTGCCTTGAGGTCAAATGCAGCTCAATTTACGACAGAATAGCCTCAAAAAGGCCAACTTTTCCTTCAGTAATTAACCCACTAAAAACCGCAATATTCCAGCACATCGTTAGTTCTACAAATCCCACACCTTTAGTAGTGAACAGATAAACAATGACGTAATTTCTGATGTCACCTATATTATTCTGAGTAAAACCGACTGATTTCCTATGTTTTTAATGTGAATGTCAGTTTGGCAACAAAGCGTCCTGTGAGTGACATCATCAGTATTTGTGACACATTCATGTGCATTCGGCTGGTACAACATATTTTAAAGCTATTTCTTCAAAGTGATGTTTTTTGATTTCATTGGATCAGTGTATTATTAATTAATGTTACATTCTACACATATTTAGCCAATATTGTTTTGTGTGTGACATGGCCTTTAACTGTTCCACGAATTTGCATGCCATTTGACAGGTACAGTTTCCAATAGCACATTGTGCCAGATAGCGTCAAGAGAAGAGGAAATATTGGAGCTGCATATGTGCCTATTCAAAACACACAATTGCTTCTGACTTATGAAAACAAGAAGAGCCCAGCTAAGCTAGCGCAAAGGGGAATGCGCAACAGAGGTGCATGTTTGAAAGCCTAGTAAAACAAAATCTAAGTTCACCCATTCTAGCAACCATGTTTTTTACAGTCACCAGAGGGCGCCATACGACCGGCGGCTAATTATCTATAGTGTTTTACTCGTACTCACCAGAGGTCGATCTGTCTCGTGCAGCCAATACCAAATTTTCCTTAGCCCTCTGTCATTTAGCACCCTTGCTTGGGGTGACCCCTTGTGAATTTATGAAAAAGCTTTACTGATCCTGAAACTAGCATCTTCCACGTAGCCGACGGTGAAGATTTGGTGATCCTTGCTCGCACCGTTTTTGAATGATCCACCCATGTGACAGTCAGACAGACAGACAAACAACAGAATTGCGATGGCTAAGACGCGCTAGAGCAGTAGCTGCTGTTGTGCGTAAAAAAGATGATATTTATGATTCACCAGGTGGCAGCATCAATTAGCGATTCTACCACTTATCAGCTTACTTTGGTCTTTGTCGATTGTTGTTTTACCGGGAGGAGTCATAAGATACAGCAGTGTGAATTGTGTGATTGGTCATATATCGGTTTGGTTGGTTGAAGGGTGCCTAAGATCTACTTTGGAACGCGGACTCACAAGCAAATCAAACAGATTGTTCGCGAGCTGGCCAGGACTGCGTACAATAACACCAGGTTCTCTTACTTCTACTCGTCGTTTATGACTTATTAATTACCTCCGCCAAGGAGGTAATGTTTTTGCCGTTTTTTGTTTGTATGTTTGTCTGTGTGTTAGCAAGATAACTCAGAAAGTTATGTACGGATCTTTCTGAAATTTTAACGGTATGTCGGGCATGGCATAAACTACGAGTGATTCAATTTTGGGCGTGATCTGGCAGGAATCCTGGATTCTGGATTACTTTGAAATTTTCGTTACCATTGCGTTAAAGGGGGCATAAGGGAACCGCTGGCAAAACGAAGATGGTAACGCCACCTGGCGAATAGCTTTGCCTTGGCGGAGGTACCTGCGGGCTATGACTGCTTTCTAGTTTAATTTTTTTTAGTGTTATTGACCATGATTTTGACCGTGACTATGCTAAGTTTCGGCAAGTGTGCTGTTACTGCAGTATTCAGTATTTACATGCTTGACATTGCTTGACATGAGAATTTTATGCTCTAGGTTGTTACTCCTCTGATTAGCATTTCACTTTGACAGGTATAGGTTGACACTTTGTTTGTTGGCATTTCTAAAATGATGGTCACCAACGTCGTCGTGGGTCAAAAAAGTAAAGGGCTGTGGCATAAAGTTTCAATTTTTTAAAAACTTGTACGTTTGTAGAGGACAGAGGTGATTATATGTGTTGATAATTTTGGTTTATTTTTATTTTTTTCTTTGTATGTGTGCTATTGTGCCTCTGTCTTTGTCTCAGACTGTCTGCGTTTATCTTCTAGGATGACAATACTATCAAGTCGTGAGAGCACTTGCATTCATCCTCAGGTTGCTGCGTATCCCAACAAGAACGAAGCATGCGCTGACATGCTGGATGTGAGTCTGCCGTATAGATTATTTAACTTTGTGAGTTTCATTTGTAAAGTTTAGTGGCTGTTGTTAGTCGTGGGTTTGACTCAGTCAGCTCACTGTCAGGTTACTGGTAACTTACTAGGTAAAAGGTAAAGGTCAGAATATAGCTCTTAAGGAGCGAACCTCTAACAGAGCTACGGAGTCACTTGTCATATGGGATCACACACTGTTACCTGCCACCCGACAGAGGTGAACACGCCTCGCCTTAACCCCAGGCAGATAGGCTGGTACTCGATTTACCTACCCCAGAGGGATGGAAGGCTGAGTTGACCTAGGCAGCTGGTTACATACCGAGATGGTTTACCTGCCCACAGGCAGTCACCCGTCGCAGTACTAACTTGGCCCGGTATACAGTAACTTTGCTGATCGGACCAGATGCGTTACCACCTCACCACGCCACCAACCTCAACTACTTGGATGGATGACTGTCTGTTTGCAGGCAGGTAAACCAGATTGGTATATAATCAACTGCCAGTGTCGACTCGAGCTGCCATTCCTCTGGGATATCAGACTGCTTGGCTGTGGTTAATGCGAGGCATTTGCACCTGTGTCAGTTGTGATCCCATATGGCAGGTGACACTTCATGGCTCAGGGATGGGTTTCCGTAAGGAGCTATATACATTACAACTTTTGAAAGCAGTGTTGATTGTGATTGTGTTCTGTGCGTCAATCTGGCAACTGAGACTTTAGTGAATAAGTAAGTAAATAAACAGTTATCTGATTGTGGATCTGTGTCACGTGTTAGGCTGCATTCACATAGACATGAGTACATGTCCGGGTTTCTGTTCATGGCCCGTAAAAGCTTCACTCGTATGAGTGGAATTTTCACAGTCACTTGTACAAGCACATAACCCATGTCGGCCATATTGAAAATTCGCAATGAAATTGAATCGAGGAAATGCTTTGCCATTAAAACAACAATGTTCCACTACAAAGTTACTATTTTTACAAACAGCGCATCTCTAACAATGAATAATTTTACATTGACGTCAGTTCTGACTTCAAATATGCGCCATAGTTTTTGTACATTATATTATTGTTATTTACAGGTAGTTTACTTTGCACGGGTTGTATAAAAACATGACCTGCACAGAAACTACTTGTACGAGTGAAATTTACTCGTATGCATGTGAACGGCCGCCATTGAAATACATGCAAACTTGTGTTTGCCAGAACTCGTATACGGGAACCCGTACAGTGTCGGACTCATACTCATGTTTATGTGAACGCAGCCTTAGTTTGGTGAGTTGTAAGTAAGTAAGTAAGTAAGTAAATAAATGTTATTTGAGTCTGGCCTGTGTGTTCTATATGTCAGTCTGGTGACTGTTCGTACTATGACCGTGTTCGTCGTCAGTTCACTCGGTCCAACATGGAGCTACGCCAAGTCCCGTCAATCTGGGATCTTGAGGACATTGTCACATTTGGGCAGCAGACCAAAGTTTGTTTTTGCTTTGTGCTTTGCTTTGTGCTTTACTCTACTTGTACAATGTACATTGTTAGCATGATTGTACTTTGCTAGTAGTAAAGAACTGTTAGGGCCCACAATTTACTACTTCTTATGGGCTGTTGAATTTTGAGCTGAGCCATGGAATTAGCCCGATCGTGCATAATTTCTATGTTTCTGCTGAATTCTGTGGAAATGGGTAATGACCGGTGATTACTTCTATTTTTCAATTTATGTTTATGTTTGCGAAGCTTTCTGACAAAACTACTGAAGTTGACTTTCTCCTTCAGTAATCAGCCGGACTTTACTGTGATACAAAAATTATTGCCCTGATGAAGTATAATCAACGATTACTGAACGTTTGATACACGAAGTGACAGGCGTTTTTGTGTGTTAAATAATCCAAAAAGTACTCAATTTACTTAACAAATAGAATGTCGCAGGATTAGGAAAATTTGCTGTGGCAAGCTGTGGAATTGGGCAAATTGAACGGAATTTGGAATAATTTGCCACGACAGACTGTCATGTGGCAAAAAATATGTGTTGTAATAGATATATTTTCATGCCAACATCATGTTGTAGGCATGTCCGTATTTTGGTGTGCGGGAGCTCAGACAATCAGCTGACATCGTCTTCTGTCCTTACAACTATCTCATTGACCCTTCAGTCAGGCAGAAGGTCTACTTGGCTTTATTTCTGTTTCTTGTTGTGGCTATCACTTCCATATATTTTTACAGATATATGGAAGTGACATATATCTGTAAAGACATGGTACTTTAAATTGTGTTTCTATTTTGCTTGCTCACATGCTGCAAAACACACGCTCTCCACATGCCTATACTTTTGGGCTATACCAGCCAAGTCATGGCACAACAAGACGTGGCCATCCTCGACTCGACAGGGGCGATTATATGTGTTTTTTATTTTAATTTTTTTCTCTGTATATGTGTTATTGTGCCTCTGTCTTTGTCTCAGTCTGTCTGCGTTTATCTTCTGGGATGACAATACTGTCAAGTTGTGAGAGCACATGCATTCATCCTCAGGTTGCTGCGACTAAACTCTGTGGACTACGTCAATAGGTTGACCAGAATAAAGACTGAGTGAGTGAGTAGGGTTTAACGTCCAGCCCGACACAGTATAGGAGTATAGGTCATTTCGGAGATGGCTTTCCCAGGCAGAATGCACACAAGCACATAGTAATGGAACGGAAACAGAAACAGAAAGTTTAACTTTTGCCGAAACACAAAACACAAAAAAAAACTAGCTAAACCTAAAATTGTAAGAACTCCATTATACCTGTTCATATGTAATTAACCATAATGGTAGTTCTAATGATCTTTCCTGTTATCTTCCAGTCATGAACTTCAGAATGCTGACTATTGGAGGACAGGGGTAGGAATAAAGACCGACGGATTGGTAGAGGCATCACAAGATCGTGAAGCCTGGCGTGAACTTGTGGTCATATGCATTGACCCATAACCACCCGACTAGAGAGAGAGATATTGCTTGTACATGCATGTATGACTTGTGTGCTTTCTTTTGTCCAGAACAATGTTTCTCTTGTACATAATATCTCAAAAGTTGTGTGCTGACAGATGGAGGTAGCACTGGGTGGATAAAGCTCATAGTGATGAGGACTGTGCATCTGAAACATCTGTCTAACCATCTGTCTGCCTGTCTGTCTGTCTGTCTGTCTGTTTCTAGTTCTCTCTCTGCATGTCCATCTGTCTGGTGCAGATGGAGATAGCACTGAACGGTCAGGTGGTTATTCTGGACGAAGCGCACAACATTGAGGATTCTGCACGTGAAGCGTCCAGCTACAGTGTCAGTCAGACTCAACTAGTTGATGCTATGAAAGACCTCGACATGCTTGGTTTGTCTATCTATCTGTCTGTACGTCCGTTCGTCTGTCTGTCTAGTACATGGGAAGCATCCAGCTACAATGTCAGACGTAGTCAACTAGTTGATGATGTGAGAGATTTCGACATGCTCAGTTTGTGTTCACTTATGCCAGACTCGAGTGCTGCATGGCTGCATGGGTCCATATACAGCAAACACAAATGCACCTGTAGAACACTGATAAAATATGCAAGTAATTTCCCAATTAAGTGTAAACAAAAATGACAAATTTTTACGCGCAACAGCAGCTACTGCTGTTGCATGTCTTAGGCATCACAGTTCTGGCCATCGGTCCATCTGTCACACGGGTGGATCATTCAAAAACAGTGGAAGCTAAAATCACCAAATTTTCACCATTGGTTGCCTGGAAGACTCTAATTTCACTAACTGTAAAGCTTTTCCATAAACTCGAAGAGGTCACCCCGAACAAAGGAGCTAGATGAGAGGGGGTAGGGAAAATTTGTGATTTCCAGCTGATGTGCCGTTGGCAGAGCAAGATAGGTCACGCCCTCTGGTCAGTGCAAGTAGAACACTAGATAATTAGCCATCGGTCATCTGGTGCCTTCTGGCAAGTGATTTTGTTTTACTGGGCTTTCAAACATGCTCCGCTGTTGCGAGTTTCTCTTTGCGTTAGCTGGGCTTTTCTGGTTTGACTTAGTTTCAAGTTATTCTGGGTATGAATCCACTGTCACGAAAATAAGGACTCGAGTTCGACTACAGTGCACTGTTGATATTGAGTATTACATCACAGGATGTCCATTCTTTGTAAATAAGTGTGTGATGTGATGTTATCTATATTTATTCATGTTCTACATCCAGGCTGAGTTTTTCTAGTTTTGCAATTTTTATTGAACTGAAATAATCACTCTCACCTGCTACAACTTTTATTCATTCTTTGCAGTAACTCATTTTTATTTGAATCATTTTTACTGAACATTATTGTTTGTTATTATGCACAGCTGGGCTCGGAGTGAAAGTCGCTGAACACAGAATGCTGAGAACTATGGTAAGCTTTTTTGTTCACTCTTTCCACACACTACAATTTAGCTCATTTTATATTCGCTATTTTATTACAGTTAATATTTATATCATCTTTTTATTTGTAAGTGTTGGCATGTTGTCATATTGTCAAACAATTACAGTGTGATGTGGTTGTAATTTCACCTATTTCACCCTTTCTTGTTTGCAAGTCCTATCACTATTTTGATCGTGAACTAAATTTTATAATAATTGGCTATACTGCAGTATACAGATGATCAGGTGCTGATATTGATACAATAAAATGTGTATACATATTTCTTTCCTTCACAACTGGCAGTGACCTGATCTAGATATGTTGGTGTTGTACTGTACTGACCTAGATCTGCGCCTCTTATTTGTTCGCGACACATGGCGCTATACAAATGTGTTTTGATTGATTGATTGATTAATTGATATGACCCATATTTGTCAATGTTGTAGTGCTCATCTAATTTTGATCTGACCTAGATGTTGTAGATCGCTGACCTAGATCTGTGACTGTAACCTGACATAGATATTTGGTGGTTGTAGTGTGCTGACCTAGGTCAGCTGCTTGTGACCTGACCTACAGGGTGCGGCAAAAAAATTAGCCTCCTAAAGTTTTTAGCTGTTTTTCTCACCAACCGTTTGGAATTTTAATTCGTAGATATGTCGCTGGCATTGTAGTGCGCTGATCTAGATCAGCTGATTGATCGTAACAAGGAGTTGCTGTCGTCTGGTTATGACTCGGCGTCCAAAGTGTGGACGGGGCTTGAGATGGTGGCACAGCTAGAACTGCTCGGTATTACTGCTGCCAAGTTCGTTGAATTACAGGTCAGTTACTTTTGTGTAGATTACTACTACTACCACTACTGCTAGAACAGCTGCTGCTGCTAAAGCCACGATGACTACCACAAAGTCTTGGTTTAACCTTCATGGCAGTATGAATTTGGACAGAGTTTCTGTCTGAAAGCGGTACATATATCTGCCATGGCGAGTTCACCGCGACATTCGCCTGGTGACATTTAAATGTGCACTTGAGCATTCGACTGTATACTCCCACTGGACCTGCACTCACAGTACAGCCGCGGCACCAATGGCAGCTGTCAGCCGATGTAGCTAGATGCGCTGCAACTTGTGATGTTGATAAACTAGCTCAACACAGATGACATCTGGCAGTCGGGTGGAAGGGAAAAGAATTTTTTGTCAGTTGCAACTGACCACTGACTGTGACTAATTGATAGCACAACAGACATGGTTCGCTGACAGTTCTGGACATGCGCTAATGACTGGCACCCCGGCACCTCGCAGCACAGATGGCAGGGAGACTGCTATAGCTGCGCTCCGACTCTCACTCAGGGTTACTGTTTTCAGTACATAACAACCGCCTTGAATAATGCTCGGGATTACCGCTGAGGAGGTTAATTATCGAGTTGCAGAACTTGTCAAATCCTCCTTGTATCTGACTTCTTCACCAAATTTTCCTAGTTTTCAATCTCTGTACACTACTAGCACTACCACTGCCACCACGATGATGACTGCTACTACTACTACTACTACAAGTGTGACTGGTACTTTTTTCTACCATCACTACCACTCTCAGTTCTACTACTGCTATTCCTGCTGTTGTCTCTGTGTGTCAGAGCTGTTAAGTGGCTATCCAGGAGGACTCGTGGGAGGACAGTGATTGTTTAATACTACCACTGGCACTACTACTATTGCCACTTTATAGCAGCAACAACAACTGTCACTATTACTACTCTTAGTGCTGTCTGTGTGTTATTTTATCAGAACTGCTATGCTGCTATCCATAAAGACTCGGAACGAGACAGTGAGATGTTACCACTACTGCTGGCACTACTACCACTACCACTACTACTACTACTACTACTACTACCACCACCACCACTACTACTACTACTACCACTACTACTACTACTACTACTACTACCACCACCACCACCACCACTACTACTACTACTACTACTACCACCACCACCACCACTACTACTACCACCACCACTACCACCACTACTACTACTACCACCACTACTACTACTACTACTACCACCACTACTACTACTACTACCAATACCACTACTACTACTACTACTACTACCACCACCACCACCACCACCACTACTATTACTACCACCACCACTACTACTACTACTACTACCACCACCACTACCACCACTACTACTACTACTACTACCACCACCACTACCACCACTACTACTACTACGACCACCACTACCACCACTACTACTACTACGACCACCACCACCACTACTACTACCACTACCACTACTACTACTACTACTACTACCACCACCACCACTACTACTACCACCACCACCACTACTACTACTACTACCACCACCACCACTACTACTACTACTACGACCACCACTACCACCACTACTACTACTACGACCACCACTACTACTACTACGACCACCACCACTACTACTACTACTACTACCACCACCACCACCACCACTACTACTACTACTACCACCACCACCACTACTACTACTACTACCACCACCACTACCACCACTACTACTACTACCACCACCACCACCACTACTACTACTACTACCACCACCACTACCACCACTACTACTACTACCACCACCACTACCACCACTACTACTACTACCACCACCACCACAACTACTACTACTACTACCACTACCACTACCACTACTACTACTACTACTACTACTACTACTACCACCACCACCACCACTACTACTACTAATACTACTTCTACCACCACCACTACTACTACTACTACCACCACCACCACCACCACTACTACTACTAATAC
>Ga0209671_1000605_pt1 | contig 25034 bp, 14 predicted proteins | sample WorMetHERISLAND2_2_FD_187401 | JGI IMG/M metagenome (GOLD analysis project Ga0209671, IMG submission 187401) | Marine gutless worms symbiont microbial communities from Max Planck institute for Marine Microbiology, Germany - Olavius geniculatus... | ecosystem: Host-associated > Annelida >... | reverse complement strand
GACGGAATACGAGATCAAGGCCCATGAAAAACATTTTATTATCCGCCGTTTTTTACTTCACATCTTTTTTTATCGAGTAGACTTTGCGGTGTCAAAACTAAAAAAAATCGCGATTAATTAAAACATGAAATTGTATACAATTTGTATCACAAAGTACACAACAAATAAAGAAAGCTTTTAAAAAAAGTAAAATTTAAAATTTTGAGATTTATACATTTTTAAAAATTTAAAATATTACAAACCAATTTTTCTAGCCCAGCGCCTTAGCGTCATAATCCAGCCAGTCCAGTCGCTCTTTCGTGACTAAACCTTTAACCCCGTCGACAAAACTGAACGATATTCTTATCTGTGATCTTAACGCTTGTCTCTGTCTAATCGAAACAGTTTTAATTTGTTAACTTTTCTAAGAACACTGCTGATAAACAATTAATCAGATTTTTATGACTACATTTTGAATGTTTTTCATAAGTTGCCATTATGCTCACTATCGCCATGGGTCTTGGTCTCGAGACCGAAAGTGGGGTCTTGGTTTTGATTTCGGTTTTGATCTCGATACCCTTGGTCTTGTCTTTGGTCAGCCACTGTTTACTGTTATTTTAATGTAAACTTCGCATATAATACACTTAAACTTTTTTGAGTAAAACACTGTTATTAACACTGCAATGCATTGATTTTATTCTTATTATGTAGCAATTATTTTGCTGCTAACAGTGGGTATTGTCAAACTTAATCACGATCTTGATATTTCGAGTTGGATCACGTTACTGCTTATAGTGTTGTGTAAATAAACAGATAAATCAATACACAAAAACAGCTAAACAAAGACATAAATTAATATATTACTTAAGGAATTACGCAGTAAATTGTACTAACCTGCCGGCAGTCATGCGTCCGTAGTTTGCTGAAGTCATAAGAATTACGTGATTTGGACGAGACTCACAACTGGCGTTAAATCTGTCCCACTGACAGTATTCGCGACTGCTAGAAGTCCGCAAATTCTGCTGCGACGGCACTGCAACCATACGCATAATTTATATATTAGTATATAAATCTATGACTACAACTATGTATGCAACTGATCAATGCTCATGCATTATAACTGATCACCAATTTGACTTTCAGCATACAGCGTATACAAATTGACAACATCCCCTAATGGCGAATCCCCGGCCAGTTTTTCTCTAAAACGCCAAAAAATTGGGATCCGATAAATAACACTGCCACAAAAAGTCCCAAAGTTTTAAAAATTTGGTTGCAAAATTATATACAAAGGCTATGACTGAAAGAGCGTAAAAATTTTTGCTTATTGACTAAACACATTTCCTGTGTCTTTAAATCCGGATTCGAACGAAATGAAACCGTGTATGAAAAAACCGATGAACGACAGTACTTATGAATCACTGTATCGTATCATTACTCACCATGTACAGCCAAGGTGATGTTTACTGATATGACTGAAAAGCACAGAAACTTGACAGCGAAAGAAGCTGCAGCTTGCATCATGTCAGACTCCGTATCTTTGAGACGCTGACGATGTGACGTAGTTGCTAATTAGCCGAATGCTGCAAAACAGTCATCAACAGTGCATCATTAAACATGATAAGAAAATAATAGCTTGTTAATTTACGCTAAATATAGCTATTAAAAGCTATCACGAACTAAACGCTGCAAAGAAATGCAAGACTGAAAAATAAAGGGCCAAATTCTATTTCTGGTCTTCAATTTTTCGCATCTGCAGCAATTTCGTTTTATTTCTTTGGTCCTGCTTTTTTGTGTGTTCGCATCCGGCAATAGACAGGTACTGGCGACTCGACGAATGCATCACGTATTCGCGAGTATTCTTCACGAAGTGTTTTTTGCAAACATCTTTAAACATAGTAAAGGTAATTTTACTAAGGATTGGGTAATGCTGCAAGTTAAGGCCTGCAATTTAAACTTAAGGTAAGCTGGTTAGGTTTTTATAAACGAAAAGTGAAGGTCAAATGTGAAAAATCCAGTTCGTGCAACGGATGGTCGCATAGCTCGATGCCAATCAACTGCCACTTCAGCGACTATGAATCGTTTCTAAACATGAGTCTGGCACATGCAAGCAGCACTATAGCCCGTACCCCTGACGTTTACTTTTAATCCTACTTCTTTTACAAACTTGTAAAAAAATCCTCAGTGCTTTAATTCTTTTACCCAAGAATTGTAGATAATCAAACAACGCAATCAACAAATGAGTACAAATACGGGAAATTTAAAAACGATAATTGTAAGATAACTTTAAGTAAACCATAATTTTTAAACGATTTGCTGATTGACAAGCTAATCAAAAGGTAAAAGAATATAGGCAAAGTATAATCAAATACGCTAAAGGTGTAATATAAAAATGATGAAAAAGTAGCGATGAGAAAGATCGAATTTCCAATGTGATTAGAAACTGTGTGTATGGTTGCTTCGGTGATGTACGCTGGTGTGAATTACGCGTATAATTGACAAGTTGATTAATTCAACTCGAATTTCGCTTTGCGCGTCTTTCTAGGCCTACGCACGAAACTGCAGCAAACTCGGTTGGCGTCACGTGTTAAGGTAATGATTTAATTTCAACATCCGCACATCACCATCACTTCCGTTATGCCACTCGTAATGCAATGCACTTCGGTAAGTTCTGTTATCAAAGGCATTACCGATATAACGTCTCCTGGAAATTAATCCGCCTGATATAATATTATGAGCCTTACATACTGACGGCCGATGCAAGAATAACGTAATATTAATTTATAAATTAATTTGCATCACAACCGACAGTCATGTTAGTGATTCCAATATAAGTCCTTTGCTTAAAATCAGAAAACGATAACCACATGCGTGCTCACAAAGACCAATCAACTAAAAAACCGTAAATTTCTGTAAATGGGGTTTGGCTATAGAGCGTTTAGTCTGCGGTTAAAAGATTTTAAAAAACCATTATCTTGAAGCATAAAACGTCTGCGTGAAATATTGACCTCGAGAATGCTGTTTCGACACAAAAGCTTTGCAGAGGGAAAACGATTAAGATATATCCGCAACAATTTCTCTTCGCGGGCTGACATGCATTAATTTAATTATCTAAAAACTTAAAATCCTTAAAGATTAGTGCAGATGGCAAAAAATAGCAATTACATCAATCTGAAAAAACTGCTAAAAATAGGAGCGTTTGGCTATCATTTAGAAAAAAACTCTCAGGAACCTGCTCAATGAGCATGCAGATCAGTAAAAAAAAACAAAGCGATGTAAAAATAGCGATATAAAAAACACAAAACAAAAAAAGCACAAAATCAGCAACACAGAAACTACTATCTGTGGGTGATTTATATAAGGGGTTTTATTGTCGGGCACCTTGTTATCAGCTCGGTTAGTACGCCGGCGAGTTACCTAATTACGCGAGTCGGCGCTGGCAACAGCTGCCGTTCGCGCCGACTGCAGCAGCAGCAGCAGCGCCTCGTCGTCACAAAGGAATCGCACGCGTCGGCGTCAGGTCGCTCGGGTATTCTTCTGTCTAATGCATGAGCTAAATAAAATCTGGCGACCACGAAGGTGGTCGAACGGGCGTGTGGTCCAGTCACCAGGCCACGTGGCTCGTCTTTGTACGTGAAGACGAGCTCTGTGATGTGTGCGGGCCGGCGGGCGGGCGGGCACGTCGTTGTCACCCGCGAGCTGTTAATTCGACAAACCCGGGGACTGACCGAGTAGAGATGGTGTGAAGTCCGAAATGTGGCAGTGTGGGCGATCTTTCTGACAAAAAGGTGAAGAATAACCAGCTATTTTGCGTCCTTGAGTGAATGCTTGAATATTAGCACCGCAAAACGGCACAAACCGAAACCACGGATTACCACGCACAAACAGCGTGCAGAGCGTCGACTTTTAAGATACCGCCGATGTATCTCTTTACGTGTTGAAGAACTTTAGCGGTATTCCACGCCGTTGTATGGATACTGACCGTTTTTCTCTTTGGAACCAAGGAAAGTTGTCGGCGCCGTGTACCTACATGATATGTGGCCGTCCGTATGGTCTCCGGCGTTGACAGTCGCTGGGGAGCAAAAACACTAAACTTAAAGTCGACGCGTGATCCGCCAGCCGCAAGTAAACATGTATGCCAGATGTGCCGTAGTTTCTAGCGGCTTTTGATTTGATTAATGACGCTTTGATTTGAAAATTGGCAAACTGTTTACTTTTAAGCTTTGACTTTGATAAAAAAACAGTGCCCCAAATGTCACATTTCAAGAAAGGCACTGGCTCTGACTTTGTCACATAATCGGCGAACGGAGATGCATATAATACCGTCGGCTGCAACATCAGTAGCAACTGAAGAACGAAAGAAAGACGTCGGCGCCATCATATACAGACGCGTGCGGTGGTGATGCTTGTGTGAATAATTTACACGGTTCGCCAGCGCCAGCAACAGTACTACTTCATCGCTTTATTAACCTCAACAGGCGCCCGTCATAACCAGCGTCTATATACATTGTCAGAGTTATTCAGCCTCAGGGCAACGTTCAAAGCGACGCATAACGACAAGCAAGCACGGCTATGTCAAGGAAACCTAATGGAGTTGGCGCACATGCAATAAAATATAGCAAAACACAATAAAACAACTGGAAGAGGTCGCCATCGACGTTGTTTGCAACTGTTTATCTCGGAGCAGAACGCGGTGCCAAAAACTTGCACAGAGAACTTGTGCTTTGTTGCAGTGGTTTGCATAATTACAATAGTATTGAAAAATAACAAAACAGTGTTTTATTGTACTTTTATTTTATTTTATTGCATATGCTAAACCCATAAGATAATCCTTTACTGTTGAATGCAGTTTCTGCGTGCTGCCAGCCATTCTATCTGCGCTCATACGGAGTCCCTACAGCCGCGTGTCGACAGCAGCAGCAGCAGCAGCGAGAACGAGAACGAAGACCAGGACGAGGCCAGCAGTGACGACGTCAGCGGCGTCACGATCTGTAACGGCGGTAGCTGTATCAAACCGTGATGGGAAAGAAAAAATATTTATTGCTAAATTCTATCGTCCTGGTGATTTTGCTAATTCTGCGCTGACATTTCTGACACGGTTTACTAGCGTTTCGGTGACCTGGAAATGCCCTAACTTCTTTAAACAAGAGCAAAACATAAAACTGTTATTAACTGTTATTATACGTAAAAATGTGTACATTGACAAACTTGTCACATTTGTAGCTTTTGTGCAGCCTAAAGCATTCAACGCAATCTGTATGAAGTGTAAAGTTAAAAGTACCTCTGAACTGAGCTGTCTCTGTGACTGCAGCGACGTCAAGCCGTAATTACCGGATTCTAAAGCTAGTCGCCCGCGCGCCGATGTCTACAGTGTCCGTGCTTTTAACTATCGGTCCGTACTGCAGTATATATCGTTGCGTCGTCCCGCGAGGCCATCTTGCCTACTAACGCGGCCGTCGTCTGCCGGAAAATGTTGGGGCGTGCATGGGAGGGATGTAAAAGGTCGCGTCGAGGGAGAACGCATTGCGCGCGGAAGCAAAGAAACGTTGCGCGCGTGATTACAGCTTCACGGAGATGGATGGATTGCCATGCCGTGCTGCTGTATTGCTGCTGTATCCCCGTATCTACGTGTTTTTATCTGTCCGGAGCAACGATTCTCTGAATGTATACGTGACACCGCGTACTTAGTATAGAAATAGGTTTTTAAAACTATCTTGGCTGCATTGTGTTGGTGCCGTTGCTGACTCTATGATTACTTTTTGGCACATCCAAAGAGTTTTTTTTGCCTTATTGTTGAAATGTGTAGTTGTACTGCTTAGCAGCGACATAAGACATTGACAGCGTCAATGTTAATATTTGAGAGTTGCGACCGCCAATAACTTTTAAACGGCACGACATACGGCCGCGAAATTTTGCACGCAGATCTGTGTCCTACATGGCCGGGACATGAGCTAAGTGAGATGTCGCTAAGGGGTCGTCCGTTTGAGAAAATTTCACTTTTTAAAAAAAATTTGCAGCCACACTTTTAGGTTGCAGCAGAGCTGTGAGCAGCGATTGGCTGTGACGTCATATAGACGTCGTTACTATAGTGACGCACCATCACCATCAGCGCTGCAACGCATACCGTAGCGCCCGTAATGCTGCTGAGTAACCTGGATCGAGTTGAGGCCCGTAGGGTCAAAAATTGATAAAAAACACTAGTACATGGAAATGATTTGAGTAACAGTAACCCAACAAGTACGTACGCCTGCTCGAAAACAGCGAGTGACTACGACTCGGTATCCGAGTATGGTACGTTCGTTCGGTGAATCGGGTCCCGTCCGGCGAGTAAGGTGGCTGTTGGCTATACTTCAGTGCCTGTGGGTCACTGTGTTTTAGCACGTTAATGACTCGGCGACGGTCGAAAACGTGTTTTGTCGCTGCGCCGTGCTAGGAGCTGTTTTGACGCCTAGCTACACATTGGAACGCACCTTGCCGGACAGACAGCGCCCCGCATCGTCTGATCAATATAGACTGCTCTTCCAGTCATTCCACGGATGCACATTCTGCGAGCCAATGTGGCAAACTTACTCAAATCTAGCCTCGTGCTTAATCAGGGTTTTTTTTATCAAGTAAGTAAGATCGATTTGAGTTTTGTCCAAAATGACGCCTCGACGCGAACGCTATCTTTAACCGTACGCAGATTTACAACCAGTTCGGCTGCATCGACCTATCACGTTGCGAAATATATTTCACAATAGAAGAACTAAAATAATCATTCAAATATTTTCACTTGTTTAGTGAAAATGCTGTACAAAAGACGTAGTATCTTGTTCCCCTTCCTCCTTTTTTTCGACGCAACCGAACTGGCTGTGTATTGTAACTATGGCAACGGTACAAGTCTGAAACTGTCTGACGCTGATGTAAAAATAGGAAAACCAGGAAATGGAAGTAGTCAGATGTAAAATAACTGGAAAACAGAAAGTGGCGCAATGGATGCAAAATGTTGTAGCAAATTAATGTAAAATTGTCAAATTTTATAAATGCGTGGTCAGTGGCCCTGGTCTTGGCGATCAGAGTTTTTTTGAAAGCCCTTAAAGGCCCTTAAAGCTTTTTGCAGACTGGTCAGAGTAGCTGGTTGGAAGAATGTCTCATTTTTTTCTGTTTTATCTGTAAATAGATGGATCTGTTGCATCTAAGTGGTCCCAGGTGCAATATGCTCACGACATAGGCTATCTAGAAACGAAGCGACAACATTGGAATGATACATTTTGACTGCATTAATTCAAAAAGAGAGAAAAATGTAACGGTACACAGAATGACAAACAAACAGAATCAGAAGAAGAGTGCGAGTTGATTTGTGCGATAATTGTGCGGTAACCTCCTGGGAGAGACTCAGTTAAAGCTGCAACTCCACGCGGACAGAATGAGTAACTGACTTGGTACGTAGTCGCCTAATGGAAGCAGCGGTGACAAGTGGCGACTGCCTGCTCTTCGGCAAAGGTCAAGTTAACAGTGTCATCAGTTCTCAGGCTCATACAATCATCCATTCGGTCATCCTTCAATCTTTTATTCTTATAGCTCAGAGCAAATCTTTCTCAAGAGACATCTGAACTGTCTTCAGGGAATTAACTGCAGGGGTATGCATGGCTGCTCATCGGACTGTCATCTCATCGATTGTTTAGCCGACTGTACTTGAGTAACGGTCGAACTATTGGAATAGGGCGCTGGCGACTTTTTATAGACTGTTAATAGTAATCATGTCTCCATCTGCAACGGTTTGGCCGCAATTTTCAGTGGAACGTTTCAAGTAGCTATAAGTGGTCATATTTCAAAAACGGTGAAAGATATCGCCAAGATTACTATTAACCACTTGGATGAGATAAAAATCATTGACCTTGGATGACCTTTAAGGTCACTGACAATCAGTACGGTCGGCTATCCTACGACAGCTGGGCTTCTTGTCTTGTTTCTTAGTGTTTTATTTGTTAATTTGGCGTTTTGTTTCGTGCCGTAGGGACCTAAGTTATGCTGGTTGCTCGTCAATTATTAAACGCTAAATTAAGCACGTACTATTTTACTGTAATTTTTAATCATTTATATGCATAGTACATCGAAAAAGACACGATATAAAACACCATGAACAATACTCTTTTCTGCGGCAGTGCAAAATCACCTCGCATTTTTCTATTTTAGACAATATAATGTCTGTTACAATATAGTTCGTGTAAAAACGACATTTTCAACTAAATTAAAATAAAACGATAGACAGATTTAAACGGTATTCGCGGGGTCAATTCTTCAGGATGAGACGCAATACGCCGCCATTAAACTTTTTGTGCGTATCTGTGAACGCTTTTATTATATAGCCTCAGCTACCACTCAGCTAAATACACTACAGATTAGATATTTCCATATCCATACCTTGACCCTGAATAACAAAACAAGCAAATAATTACAGCAAAAGACGGAATCGCTGTAGCAAGTTTAGTCAACTTTTCGTTTGTATTCGCCAAGTGGCAGCGTGGGATTGATGGTTTGGTTGCAATTTGCAATTGCACTTGCACCTTTAAGTTTGGGTTTGACTCTCAAATCTTCTCTTTTCCTGACTGGTAATTAGGGACCTCATCCAAAACAATGCGTTATTTGACCACACAAGTGTATTTGTCAAATGACACGTAAATTAATTTATCGAACGGTTTAAGCGGTGTGCAGACAACAGACAAACAAACCACGCTATAGAGAAGTGTGTAGCTATAGACATTTTATATGCCACTTTGTCAGCGTATTAAAAACGACGATAATGATGATGATAAACGGAGTCGTTTGCGCTGGAGCGATTTCGCCGAAAAAAAAACAAAATGGCACGCGATAAACTGATTTTGTTTCACTGTAGGTACGGTCACGTAGCGGGATTTGAGTAAGATAGTTCGAAGAGGAACTATTTTATTACAAGCTCACGATAACAAATTGACGTACAAATCGCACGGCGAATTCGTTGTGAAATCGAACGACGCCCTTTTAATCGCAATAATTGCGTTCGTATGTCGTCGTTTTCAGGCGATGGGTTAAAACGCGAAACGGCGGTTTAAATCGATTTATGTTTTTTTACGCATAAAACCAAGGTAAGAGACATGAAACGCCGCGGCCACATTATCGCAGAATCAAACTGAATGATCGCCAGCAGAATCAGGTGACTTCCGGGCTGGTCGCCTTCCCATAGTGCAAACGTGCAAATGGCCGCGCAGGACATCGCCAAATTGCGCGTAACACGTTTCGGTAGAGAACGCACGGCGACCGCATTTACTTTTAGAAGCATTGCACAAGAACTCGCAATGAAATAAACGCTGCACTTACTTTCTGCGCTTACTAATTGCGTTAGGTGGCGTTGCAATAACTTTTTGTACTAAGCTGTTCGCGTTTCGACGTTTGAGTATAATTTGCACATCTGCACTGGATGTGGGCTAATTATAGGCCTAATGGCAGTTTTAGTATTGCCTTTTCTTCAATCATGAATCAGTTGCAATGCATCAACACCTTCCGGGCCGTTATTTTATCGCCGACGCCGTACGATCGTGAAGGAGCCAACAGTTTGTTACAAAACTGCAAAGTCGTTCAAAGTCGTTCAGTTACACACAAAGTTCGTAGAAAATACATGTAAGTGTTAAGTAAGTAACAACATGTTAAATAAAGGTAAAAATTGGAGACAGTGTAAATGCGAGAAAAAATTGGTGCAAATATTTACGGCGCAAAATCTGACAAAAATGATGCGGTTGAAAAACGATGCAATGACACACTATTATTGTTGTGAACGGTCCGTTTGATATTAAATCTGTATGTCCATCAGTTGAAGTGCTTATTACTGTCTTTTGTGAGCATTCTGCTTTTGCGAGATTTTTCAATTTTAAGCCAGAGACATATTTCGATGACACCGGAACGACGTATAGCAAGTATTCTTCTCGCCAGCAACTACACTGTGTATCAAAAAACATCCCGAACATTTTCGATTCTAACTTGAAGAAGTATTATCAGATTGTAATAATTTTTTGGTGCGAATATTTCCGAGACAACTTACCATTAAATAAATGTTTAATTTTCCACTTCACTCATAGTCTGTTTGTGCACTACCCAGGGAAACAGAACCAACAAAATATTGCTTTTTCACCCAATGCAGTATTATTGTTTAATCTAAATAACGCACAAAAACATATTTTGTTAACTTTCTTGACACTTTGGCTGACATTCATCCAACTGTTTTGTTTTCGACTGCCTACAGCAAAATTGCTTAAAATATGGGCGCATTGCGCGAACACAAGCATGGAGACGCTTTCCGCATTTATTGACAGCAGTATCGATAATGTTTTGCTTCAGACTAATCCAGACTTCACCAGTCACTTCTTGAATTCATAAACATTCCTAAACGTCATCTGGTAGAGACACTGCTTTATGACAGTCAAACCATGTAATCGACTAAATGTTGGGGGCCAGAGATCTAGATAAATAAAATTTATTACAGTTTTTTCACTCATTTCAACACATGATTTGCTTGGTCAGTTTTCTCCATTTAGTGCAAGAGCAGAAGTTGGGTGAGGTGGGAACTTAAACAAGCATTCAATAGGCAGTGGTGTCGGAAATATTTGGACCGAAAATTATTTAAATCTGGTGATGTTTCTTTAAGTTATGATCGATAATGTCGGGGATGTTTTTTTTACATTTTTGCGTTTTTTCAACGCATATTTTGCTTGGTCTACATTCCTTTGGTAGTGCAGAAGCAAACATTGGTTGAGGTGGAAAGCGGAACGGTCATTCGATGGCAAGTTTTGTCAGAAATATTCGCACAAGAAATTATTACAATCTGATAACTTTTCTTGAAGTTACAATCGAAAATGTCGGGGATGTTTTTTGAGACACAGTATACAAAGTGTAATACCAGGCCGTGCCGTTTCATTAGAGCAGTTGGCGGTCGGTGGTGCTATATTGGGAGCAGTTTCAGAGGCTGCATGACAGAGAGAGAGAGTGACCGGGATGCGTGTGTGAAGGCAGATTCAACAGCTGGCGTCATGCCGCCAGTCAAGCGTAAACGACACACGGATATCAACGACGACTTGGATGCCAATACCGGACCACCGAGCTGAAGAGGTGTGCTGACGACCGGTTGATCCGCCCGCGGAACTGTGATCCGCTGTGTTCCGAAAATGGGACTCGACTCAAATTAAACTCGCGGTGCAGCAGGCAAACATACCACAACCTCTACTGGTACTGGTATAGTGTGAGGGCCGGCCAAACCACGGGGTTAAATGAGTGAGGCCCATCATCAGCATTTTCCCGGATGTCCAGGATTTGCGTCATACTGTCCAGCATCCCGGCCAGACCCTCTCCGACCGGTAACGGAACAGACCCCCGTCAAGATTGACAAAAGGGAAAAGTGGCAACCCTAGTACAATCTCATATCAGACATTTAAAATTGTAGAAAAAAGGCCGGTGTATATTGTAGCAAAAATATTTCTATGTTGGACTTGACCTACTTTCTTTTTTCTTGTTGTTCACTTTCAAGAGAGAGACAAGCGCTACAGTGTCTGAGATATGCCCCTGCAGCCAGGTCGTGTTGAAGACGTGTAACACCGATGGATTTCCCAAAAGAATTGTGGACCAGCAACAACGGAAAAAAGTTTTTACGTTCCGCACACCGACGTGTCGCCTTTTGCCACGTTCATCGGAGCGGAAACGCGTCAGCAACTGATAGTACTTCCGGCTACACGCCGACGACGCCGGCGCGCGCGCGGAAAATCCGTTTAGTGCTCGTCGTCCCTCTTTCCTCCTCCGCCGCCGTTATTCTCATCCGTCTTACTCTCTCCTCTCCACACCGCCGCGTCCATTCCGCTACGTTACGGTAACGCTGTATCATTTGGCACTCACGAATTCACAAGTAGATATACATGTTAGGGCAAGTCTCCCACGTTTTTATCATAGCCTACTTTACTTTACGTTAGGCCTACTACAGTTCTTTGTTACAGTAGTATGTTTAAGACTGTGATTGGCGATTTTTTTAGTTTTACGAGGTCTGGTGCACCTCTTTATCCGTTTATGGTGCTTGCTTACTTTTCTACCAGTACCAGTCAGATTCCGCAGTTATAAGCTGAATAAGCACTTGTTCAGATATCAAGTCTTTAATAACCCAAAAGGAACTCGCGTATCCAAAAGAGGTACAATACTGGTAAAACTCTTGCACTGCGGAAATCTTTGTAAATGCTACAGCTAAATTGCCGCACACAATGCAATTTCATCGAACGTTTGCATTTTGATGTCGATGTCGTTTGCTCGTGCGCTTCACATTTTTGGCTTTATATCTACGCACTACTGTAACTGTCTATAGACACTCAGCCTTCTGTCCCTCAGAAGTAAAATGATAAGCATCAGCTGTGGCTTGTAAAATATCAACGAGCGACTTGCGGGTGGCAACTATACAGCCTACAGATGCACTGTCGGTTGCTGTATTTTTTGTTTTTATATTGTCGGTCACGCCTACAGCGACAAGATATCACGGTTCATAAATAATAGGCCTACCAGTATATCGAATTCACTACAAAAATTCGGCTGTGTACTTGCCTTCACGGAATACCAGTAAAAATAAGTAATTCACGGTAGGCCTACAAGCCGCAAAAAACATGAGCGAATCATTGCAGACGATTTGTACCACGCCTTTGTTCTATGGAATTTGTTGTTTCGTACCAAAGCACAGAGGAATAGGGTGCAGCGGCCACGCTTACAAATACATTTTATATACACATTGGTTGCAAAAGTTTGCTTTTTGACGTTAACTGTGTTTATGCTTTCCACTTTGCTATCATCTGATTGTTTTTCTAAGTAGGCATATAAGAAGAAGATGCTCTACTCCTTTACGACGTGTCACACGTGGCGCACTACCCGCTCTTATACGTACGAATCATTATAGTCTTTCAGCATGGAATAGTGTAATAACAATGACCATAGTTATTTGGCTGTACAGATTAGACGTAGCACTCAAGACCAAAATGTCGGCTCGATTGCTACATGCGAAGTAAATTCTGGTCTCGGGTTCCATCCTCCCAAATTTCTAAAATCAGGGCGAATTATTTTTTTTATTTCGTTTTATTTTTTATTTCAATTACTTTTTTTTAATGTTGCAAACTGCAAACAGACATTGTAATCGTGGCGACTACGTTCGTATCGGCAATCAATGTCTTCTTTATCACGGAGTTCAGTCCACACTCCACAGAGGCCTACAGTTTTGGTTCAAGAGTCAACTGGAAGTGCCAGTTCGTTTCATCAACACGGTGCACATCGATCGTCGGTTTAGTCGTGCGCTGCTGAATAAGCGCCTGCTGGCGAAGACCGATGGCGCCCCGGTCTTCACTGCGCACCTACACAGTGCTGTGAGTGACTCGAAATTGTTTAAGCCTGATCGCAGTCAACATCCGAATGACTGCATGGCGACAGCAACAGTCGGTCTGGGTTTACTTCGCAGCCAACCCTGTGACTTCGTAGTACAACTGAAGCCAGGTTGAATAATTAACCCCAAATACCGTTGAGTTTGTCTGCGGTTACGTGAGAAACTAACAAAATATTCGCAAAACCAAATGTTTTTTGTTTACACTTAGCCACGTCTAAAACGTTTGCAACCACGTCTTACGATGTAAAGCATTGCAAATAAAAATTTAGACAACATTTTCAAAACATGTTTGTCAATATTTTTTACATTGGCACCTATAGTATAAAGAAACTCGAGTCACTCGACTCAAAACCGGAGGCTTGTAACAATTTTTGCACAAAATCTGAGCAATATCCATTGACAATTTTGAGATTTTAATATATCAAATTCTCGAACACACGGTGAGTAAGTGAGTAGTTTCTTAACGGCACATCGGCACAAAACTAAACAGACACAGACAAAATGCACTTGATGTTAACTGCACAAACTAATTAAAATGTTTCGTGTAGGCCCATACTTTTAATGTTGAGTCATTTGGTGGCATGACCAATAAATTTCGCCCAGACCCCTTGTTATAGCGTATCATTAGAGATTCAATTTGCCGAGTAACGCGTCGGTACAACAAGAAGAGCCGCTATGAAAAATAAATGCATTCATCGCGTCTGCACGAAAACGATCGAAACAAAGCGAGCTGGAATGAAAAACTTCAAAAAGAAAGAGTGATGGAGTCGAGTTTGAACGTTGATGATTGGCCGGTCAGCGGCTGATTGCGGCCGGCAGACAAGATGGATGTGTGAGGGTCGATCAGATGACGAGAAACCAGATGATAAATCTTTGCATTGATGCAGATGTCCGCCTTTTCTTTCTTGTGACGTCACCACCACCACCAGCAGCAGCAACGTCATCATCTACAATGTCTAAATCTTCGTCAGACACAACTGATGAGCCAATAAACATCTCGACCACCTATCCGCTGCAGGTAAGATCCTGTACGAGCTGTGAGAGACCGCTCTCTCGTGACACGCGGGACGTCGCACCAAGCAGCAGCAGCAGCAACAGCAGCTGCGTCAGCTGCATCAAGTTGGCTCGGCGACTAGCTTCTTTGATCATTCGCATCCTGTTTGTTAATTAAAGCTGGTCGCGACGACGACTGACCTAGGCGATCGGTCGTCCTCCGTGTCATTGCTGCTTGTTTCTCGCTTCATCTGTGGCCTCGAAATGACGTAACACCTGGGTAGCTTGGGTTAATCCATAAAGTGAGACATAAAAGCGAATGTTTAAAATACCAACAGCACTGCAATTTGGCATAAAAGCGGTCGCCCTAGCACTAGATTCCACAGCCACACCGTTTCCTCCTCTCCGATTTTTTAGTTTACTTTTACGTACACGTCTTCTCTCTGAGAAATGGGCAGTGACTATACTACAACTACCACCGTGCCTGCTCGAGGCTGAAGGTCACTCAGTGAATGTGTCTGTTGTCCGGACGATTCGTCGGGAGGAAGAGAACTAAGTATATTAGCGTGCACGTCAACGCCTGCGTCTGGCGCTTACATACAGTATTGATGATTGGGGGCGCAGGTGCCCGTCGTTCAGAAGCTGGCCGACAGACGGCGCCAATAACGCTCTACACACAGTCTCGTGTACCCAGGTGTCGGGTGACGCCTCGTGACGTTGCCGTCCATTGACCGCCGTAACACGCATAACGTCGCATAGCCCACGTAAGGGTGCGGCACAAAAAGTAATCCCACAAAGTTGTTTGTCATTTTCTGAGCAACCGCTTAGAATTTCAGCGCAAAATTTTGCACATGTGTTATCTATTCATAGTCGCGTAAAACTGCTGAAAAACATTTCATTATTTTCAATTGTAACAAAGTTATTAAATTTTTCCTGTAACCACGTCGCCATTTTTCACGTTCACGTTCAGCAAAATGTGCGCAGAACGAAAGGCGCACGACGTTTGTGCTACAGAGAAGCAACAACGTAATAAACAGTTCGCCGATGACGGCGAGAACTCGAAGTGTCTATACCACCAGCTTTTACGCGTGCATTTAATCTTTCATTTTTAGGAGCCTTGTTGATGGCAAGTTGTCACAGATCACCGCTGGCAGTGCTTGCTTGAGTTTAGCGACGGATTTTTGTTATGGTAAAAATGTCAGTAAATACAACAAAAAATTAGCACAAAAAACTTTACATAGGCCTACTTTGTTTGCAAAGTTCAAGTCACTTTTAGCTTCACGAACAACAAGATGCACCTAGTTGTTTTCAATACACATAACGCATTACTGCATTAAGTTCTTCAACGTGCAAAATCACGATGCTATCTCATAACAAGAAATATTTTAGATTGTGACCAATCTAATGTACTCCTCGCGCGCATTATTTTTTCCTGTGTTCTTTTAACTGCTTTTTAGTTCCTTTTTTCACACCGCAATTAGCGGTGCCGACAGCATCAACAGTGCAACTGACGTCATCACGTCACGTGACCCCAAAAGGTCAAACTCGTGACTATTATCTTTGAGGCGCCATATCTCTATGGTCACTATGGACAAGATCATGCGTCTATCTAGCACCGTTATGGAGATATGGCTGTTTGAAGTTCTTCCAAAAAGGCTCTTCCAGGAACATAGGTCGGTCGTTGGTCGGTCGGTCGGTGCTCAATATTACACTGATCTTATATACTCCTCTTCGCTACGTTAGGAATTTAGCGCGAGAAGAGTAAAAAATTATGTAATTTTGCAATTGTAAAAAAGTATCAAATGCCGCTTAGCCTATGCAGTTATATACATGTTACAAGTGTGTAAAATTTTGCTTTAAAATTTCAAGCGGTTGCCCAGTGGCAAACAACTTTAGGGGATTACTTTTTTGCCGTAACCTGTAGAGTGGCGAAACCAAACATGTGCACTGTGGGCCTCCCCTCTTTTCCCCTTCTTTTCCCCTCCCCTTCCATTTACGTCCTTTTCTTTCCTTACCCTTTCTTTCTGTCCTTTTTATTCAATCCTTTCCCTACATTTTAGTTTTCTCCCGTCTATTCCTTTCCAGTCCCCTTTTTCCATTTCCCTCCGTTTTCTTTTCCTTTCATTTCCTCTTTTTTTCTCTTCTCTTTTTTTCCGTCTCTTCCCTTAGAAGTACGACCTTTAATTTTAGCTAAGGGGTCTGAGGTAGCGCTGAGAACTCCACCAGCGAGGTCTGGTGCAGAGCCTCAGTCAAAATATTATTTGGTGCATTATAGCCTTAAGATATAAGATCTGGAACAACAATTGCAAATTTTTCTGAGCTCGTTAACAAACAAGAAATCTGAGCTAATGTTCATGAAACGCGCGAGAGCCTATAGCAGCTTTTGTTCGCAGGTAATCTTCGTTCATCTCTATTCACTTCGTCGCAATTCACTCTTCTGCAGCCGAAAATCGAAAAAATCACTCAAGTAAAAAACCCTATTTTGGAATTCAAGGTCATTTAAGGTCATCAATGTCGATACCAGTAAAACGCGCGCCACAAATGCTTGTTATGATAAACAGCATATCTGTGTCTATCCGCAATCGTTTTGACGCTAGACGAGCTAATAGCAAAAAAAGACTACTTTTTAGTGGATACCCCTTTTTAACAGCCGCGTGCACAGGCCTCCTTAAACTGCAAAAAATCTAAATTTGATGGCAAATATTTCATATGCAGGTTACCTTGGTCTATCTCCAGCCTTTTCGGTGCAATTTACTCTTGAATTGTGTGTTGCAGCCCGAAATCGCGAAAAATTCACTAACCCCCCTATTTTAGATTCAAGGCCATTCAAAGTCATCGATGTTGACATTCCTAAGAAGCTCGTCGCCAGTGCTTGTTATGATAAGCAGCATGTCTGTGCTTACTTGCAACCATTTTCATGCTGGACGAGCCAATAGCAGTAAAATAACGTCTTTTTAGGGGGTGCACCTCTTTCACCCTCTCGTTCGTGGGACCTCCCTCATCCAGCGGCATGAAATTTGGTCGCAAAATACTGGAGATTTTAGGCTATCATACGGTGAAAACCTGAACTTACTTTGTCATCTGGGCTTGAATCGGTTCCGGATCGTGACGGACGGACGGACGGACAGAATTACCGTAGCTAATACGCGCTATACTATAGCTATAGCTCTCGCGCGTAAAAACTGTGTCCGGTCATTGGGGGCAATGGCGCCCTGAGCCCCCTTTGTCTACGCCACTGCCCACGTAGCCCCAAACTCTCCCATCGTCACAAACTGCGAGAGAGAACAACGTCAGTAGAAACCGAAAAATCATCACAAATTAACGGTGCGCGTGAATATTAAGCTTTGCTGCGAATTTTAGCATTTGCTGTAATTTTTGACACACATGTAGTACTTTTGCGTCGAAATCGGTAAATTTGTGACGTTGAAAATCACAAGCTGAACCTTTAGCATTTTCAGTTGGTGATAAAGCCTGCTGAGCGACTCTAATTTTCTACACCACCAATCAATCATTTATCACCCTTAGCACACACACACACACGCACACACACATTTAAATAAAATATATAATACACACTACAAGGTACTGTAATAGAAATTGAGCAGACGGTGCTAGAGAAATAAATAAACAAATTTACGAAACAAACGGGAGCGTTCAAAGCAACAGATCTGAACTAAACTGAAGTGCAGCTTTCATTTCAGCTTATCTCATTTCGGTTGAGTTCTGTCGCTTTGTCCGCTTCTTAACAGTTCCAGTCTGCAGTTCTACAGGTGCAGGCGATCACACTGCATGATGAGCAAGGTTAAGGTAGAGAGCATGGAGCAGGGTGATACGAGATAGAGTCTGAGAGACGGAAGAGATTCAGCAGCTGTAGACAGTCGACCGGTACGGCACGTGCTGCACTGACATACGGTTACACACGTAACGCTGCCCGGTGTGAGTCGGCGGGTCAGCGTATCTATCGTATAATGACGATGGACGCATTGCAGCAGGCGTGCGGATGCAGCCGATAATTAAACTAGATCCGAATGTCGGCACGCCGTAAGTTCACCAGCTGGTCGATCAAGACCGGACAGCATGGAAGGCAAGTTGATGCTCGCGTGCAAACGCTGAAGCGCTGCCGTGCCGAGGAGCTAAAGCATTGTGGGCGTCGACTCGTGACGGAGCGTGGGAACGCAGAGCAGATCCAATGAAGAATCAACCGTTATCAGCACCCGATAGAAGCCCGCCCCCGACGAATTTATGACGGTTTGGCACTTATGATTTGGTCCGAATTGCGACGACTAGGAGAGTTTGCTCGTTATCTTCAACAGAAGCCAAAATGTATATACACCTGTAATACTCGTACAAGTGCGAAAGTATACTTACAACCAGCAGCTACAAAATGTCGTTAGGCTGTCATTGTCTTTGCTGCCTGCACTTTGATTTGGTTCATTCACTGGCATAGTGCGCACTAAGGCTGACCATTTATTGGCAGATCTCGGTTCAATCCACACTTCTCAGATAAGCTGAATACTGTTTGTTATCAGCCAGCATCGAATCACACGTTAACCTAATTTCTCGCCAGGCAATCGGGTTTGATAACGTTAGCTATAATCTGTGACGGACGCTAGCGCTTTTAAAGTTACATTAGATTTGCGGCGCTTTAGCAACGTTCGTTTATTTGTATGTAATTTCCTCGCCAATAAGCTGTTGCATTGAATACAAAAATACCAGTTTTCGTATCCAGCCATCTCCATCTCGAAATGGTAACCGGACACTTCGGACCCAAGACGATTCGGACCCAGAATGTTGGACCCAAATTGTTTCAACTTCCGTACGGGCGGGTCCGAAGTGTCCGATAAGCCTCGAAATGCCATAGTATCTCACGCTAGGAATACGCCTATAGCTATAGGCTTACTGCTGTACGGTATGGTCTCACTCTTGCGATGGCGACGGTGAATTGGCCGATGAGTGCATAGTTGCTAGTGCATAGTAATCCCGGGAGTCGGGCATCACGCAGCGATTTACAGCAACAATGAAGCCCATGATTTAACGACTATAGTCTCGACTTCCTTAAAGATCGCTTTTTCAGTTTTTATCCACGCCTCAACTATCTCACAGATACAATACAATCTGGGTTTTGCCTTATTACTCCCTACAACAAACTTATTGGCACTATTCATATATCGAACAGCATTTAAATTTTTAACGACAGAAAACCGAACTTTTACGACGTACTATGTACCACGTACTATGAGTCGATAAGACAACGGACAGCTTTCGGAACTCTTGTTTCATTAAACTTGTTTGTCTAAAATTATAATATGTTTTGTAATTCTATGCACAACGCAGTGCGATTTCTTAAAACCAATAACAGCTGTTCAACGCCGTCATTATGCATATTGTTATATTTCGTTTCCAACTTTTCAAAAGTTCAAACAGTAAAGATAATTAAAATTGTCTGTAAAACGTTTTGTTGAATAATACTAACAGGATGCAGTAAAAACAATGAATCAAAAACCTCCTTGAAGTATTCATAATTAGCTAAGCTGTTGGACAGATATTTTACGGCGAAGTTTTGTAAATTAAATACCATAATAAAAACTGTAGCGTACTTACTCTGACAGCTATCACTCTACATAGTAGACCTCTTTTAGCCTATTACCAGAAAAAAGCGCCTGTTGCCTATTGTCTTTGATATCATAAAATACCGTTTGACAGTGTTTGTTAGCTTAGCTAGTTGTGTTCTGCTAAACAACTACTGCAAAACGTAAACAGATATGCACATCGTGCAGTTGCTTACCTCTAATCTTCAGCAGGTTCAGCAATTTCCCATGTGCAGTGAACCACGTACGTCTCTTTGAACAGTCTTGGGTCCGAAGTGTTTAAACTTTCGTACGTGGGTCCTAAGTTTTCGGCATGTAGACGATGTATGCGATAACCGACGTAGACTCTCAGTGCATATAACTAAACTGAAGAATTTGTTGCCACTACTACACGTAAAGTCTGTCAGTCCTCGGTCAGCTGATCGGCGATAGGCATCGGATCGTTTAAGAGAAGTCTGGGCGGATGGCGATACGATATTCCCGCGGGCGTCGATATGACAGCGCCGCTAGAAGGCTTACTACTCACAGTTCGAAGTGCAGTCAGCAGCAGCAGCAGCAGCAGAGGCGCTGCGCATCAATCATCTTGCACGATGCTCTAAGTTCGTCCTCGCGTCGTCGTCGACGTCGTCGTCGCGCGCTGTAACTCGTGTGTGTATGCCGCGGGGCGCTTCCCGTTCATAGCTGCTGACTGCACGACAATGAGGGGGACTATCGTATCCGGTGTAATGTAACATTGCGGGCACCGAGTTTGATGCTGGAGCCACGCATCAAGTCGACCAATCGATCGTTTATTAGGCAAAGTAGGTGAAGTCTAGCTGTCAACAGTTTTTTTTGCTTAAATTGTACTTTCTCGATCAGAAGTGGATAAACGTGTTTCTCTGTAATGCGTAATTAGCGTTCACGTCGTAAGTATTTTTGTTATTTTTAATAATCTTTTAGACAATTTCATTTACATCACTGCTACTGTTGTTCTAGTTGGCTCAGTTTAATTCACTTTTCATGTGCGTTTGTCACATTAATAAACCTTACCGTTAGTAGCAATTAGTTTTTACTACCGCTACTGTCACTAGGCATGGAATGCCATGCAAATGAATATTCTTGATGTCTTTAGTAGCGTAGAGTACAGCAAGACTTGCGAGATTTGTTGCCTGTTCTAAACAGCTACGAATGCCGGTCATTAAGTGAGCAAATAAGCATTACGATTATCTAGCAGCCTTCTGATTGCATTGCATATAGCTGTGTTATTGGGCGGTTATTTCGGTAAATAAATATGACGACAAACCATAGGCGACGTGCGGACCGTTGCTTGCTAGCTGCAATGTGAAGCCGGAATCGTATGCTGCGATCAACACCGCATAGCACATCTTGTCAATACACGGAGAGCAGACGAACATACAGCAGACAGACACGCAAAGTTGCAGACACGTTGCCTGAAATTAAAAGTCGCTATGTAGCTTGCAGCTTACGAACCAGTAATAAGTATGTAGTTGTTGATGCTCGTTACCGTAGTGTCACTCACCAGACTTTAGCTTCAATCCCTATGCATCACATCTCGGCGCCGCTGCCGCCGCTGCTGCTGCTGCTGCTGGTGACATTGCGTCATAGCGTCACATTCAGAGCGGCCGGACCACTGTCTGCAGTGAGTGTGAGCGAGAGAGAGAGCGACGGAAAGCTAACCAAGTCACGTCCCACTACACGCGTGTCACTGTAGCCGCCAGTCACTCAACCCAGCAACCGATCCCGCAGTCCGCTTATCATTCGTCCTCACACACTATCCGCTTTAGTCCCCAACCGTCCGGCCAGCCGATTGTTCTTAGGGGGACTATCTGGGAGAGGAATGCTCGCCGGAGGGGAATATCCTTCTGCTCAGCACTGTTCTGAATGCACAAAGACCTGTTGACATCAAGTAATAGTCATAATCACAACGTTGCCTTTGAAAAGAGTCCGGTCAGCTGTAACTACCTGTAACTAAGCTAAGACTCACTATAACAAACCCTAACCCCATCCTTAACTCTAACTCTAACATTACATTCCTAATATCACATCATCTTAATCACACTCTCATAGACAGTGCATACGGCTACACAGCGGAAATAGTTTGTTTTACTAATTCACTTAGTTTTAAATTGGTTATTTTATTTTCTGCCCACTATAGCTAGAATAGCTCTATAGAACTTAGCTATAGCGTGCCGTTTGGGTTTTGATCAACAAAGTTGCGAGAAATAATAACTGTTCACCCAACCGCCACTTTACGTTGGCTAATTATTCTGTCAACTGAGCGTTATAATAAGATCACAACATTTCATCATAATCATCATCATTGTCGTTGTTGTGGTTTTTACGGCATTCGAACAAAAAAAAAATCAATTTGATACCTCACAAAGTGGATATTTTACAAGCACCGACAGAATGCGTTGTTATAACGCTTTGGCACTGAATGCGAGAATACTGCACTCGCTAATCAGCGCAATTTGCCACGTTTCTCTCTGCGGTGTTCTGTAGAATTTGACAAAGGTAATTACCCGGATGCTTCGTTCCTGGCGATGCTAATATTAAAATGCGTAAAATTATCGAAGGCAACATTTACTAGCGTCTTCTTTTTCTATGCAGAATTTTGTTTTACGTGATTTTCAGCTTCGTATTATTGCGTAACTGCATTTACTTGCAAATTAAGCCAATGATTATTTTGAAGCTTATTAGCGATATTGAATATGACATTAATTGTAATACAAACCGCTTTTATTTTTTTTTACAATTTTAGCCAACCGTACTTAAGTAACGGTAAAGCTATTACCATGGTTGTCGTCCGTTCGTCCGTCTGTCTGTCTGTTTGTCTGTCCGTCCGTCCGTAACGGATGTACCCTGGCTAACTGGTAGGTCGTATGGTAAAACTTTTTACACAAATGATTAGCCATGTGTGTTAAACGCAAGCATGCAAAATTTCAACCATCTAGCGCAAGGGAAACACTTTCAAATTCGGAGTTAAATAGACGGGGGTAAGAAAAATGTGCGCTTTCAACGGAAAACTGACCATATCTCGTTAACGGTGAGCGATACGGCCAAAATTACTATTAATGAAGAATAAGAAACACCATAGGCTACGCTCTGTCAGATGATATAAAATATTTATTGACTTTAAATGATTATAAAAGCCGTTACGCGCTATTGTGGCTAAACGGTGCGAGATAGGGCCTAGGTTGCTATTGATCACTAATAGAAAGTGGCATATCGGCTTTCAAATAGCATGAAAATTATCGACCTTGGATAACCTTGAATGTCACTGACAACCAGTACAGTCGGCTGTTTTAGCGACAGCTGGGCTTATTGTTTAAATTAAAAATTTGTTAAATTTTATGTTTATGTGAGCAAAGGATGTAATAAGGAGTAATGATCATTATTTTATCCAAGTTTTTAACATTAGTTTTTTTCACAAAGTAGTGTAGCGACGCGACTCGTTTACGATAGTTCGTGGAGGCAATTCGACTTTGATGCCAGATTTCAAAGATAATGATGTAATATAACGCTGCGCAATGAATGCTAGCTATAATTTTGGGGACTCTTTCTGCATTTTTGTCGATGTTTCTATCCATGTCACTGAAGCTGTCTAAATCCTGTACGCCAATGCCGGATTTAGGAATAATTATTGGCAAGTTGTTTATAATCTTCAGAACCAAAAATTCTCCACATAGTGTATAAAAATATTGTTGTGAAAAAGGCCGCTTTCGTTGTATTAAATGCTTTAAAGCGCCAAAAAATAACTTGCTTAAAATTGGATTTAAATTTCGTTTTAAATAATGCCTTTGTTTATAAGAATGCAAAAACTACAAAAACAACCTGAAATTGATCAGAGTAAAATATTCGTAGGATATGGGTGGGGTTGCAGGATCTTTAACTAAAAGTTGCTCAGTGTTTCCATATGTGTAAATCCGACCCTGGCGTTTTACAGGTTGTCGCCGGAATAAACAGGACATATTCACTGGATGCGAATACAATGCGCTCTTAATGGACAGTAATGACATTTGGCCGCATGCAGAATCTCGCTGCGCTCACGCGATGTGTCGCATTGCGTCCACGTTTCCACGTGCTGCAGCAATTTCTCCGCTTGCTATTGGATTATATTCGTTCGTATAGGGTGGTCCATAAAACAACTTGTCAAATAGTACACACTGATATCAGCATGAAATATCGACTAATTAAAAATATTTTACCGACACCCTCAGCAGCATACGTTTGAATAGAGTAATGATTAAAGATGCAACCACACATTAAGCATTTTGCTGCATCATTTTTTGACACTAAATGTTTAAAAAAGCCGAAACTGATACTTTGCAAAATATGGTGTGTATTTGTAAACTTCAAGGAAGCCGCGTCAAGTCTGTTAAAACTGACGATTTTCGAGGAATCGCAATTAGCGCGGTTATCTCTAAGGTTTTCGAGCACTGCATATTAGACAGATTCGGCTGCTTTCTTAATACTACTGACAATCAGTTCGGTTTTAAGAAAGGCCTGGCTTGTACCGACGCTATTTACACCGTACGCAAGACAGTAGAACGTTTCATTAATGGTGGTAGCACGGTAAATCTATGCGCCCTAGACTTGACCAAGGCCTTCGATGAGGCCAATCGTCACGCACTGTACATTAAGATAATGCAAAGGCGATTCCAAACACACTACTATGTATATTTGAAAACTGGTTCTCAAACTGCTGGACCTGCATAAAGTGGAATAATGTAACGTCAGATTTTATCCAAATCAAATTTGGAGTGCTTCAGGGTTCTGTGCTTTCCCCGCAGTTATTTGCTGTGTATTTAAATGACATAGTTAGCCAATTACCCGTCAGTCAACGCTGCTTTGTGGTGTTATATGCGGACGACATTCTAATAATGGCACCTTCCGTTTGTAATTTACAGCAGCTCGTAATTGCATGCCAAGTAGAACTCGAATTATTGGACATGCAAATCAACTTTCGAAAGTCTTCCTGTATGCGTATCGGGCCACGTTGCAGTGTTAAATGTGACAACATTGTGTTGTGGTGACATCAGGCCAGTCTCTACAGTGAGTTGATC
>Ga0209671_1000603_pt1 | contig 25048 bp, 20 predicted proteins | sample WorMetHERISLAND2_2_FD_187401 | JGI IMG/M metagenome (GOLD analysis project Ga0209671, IMG submission 187401) | Marine gutless worms symbiont microbial communities from Max Planck institute for Marine Microbiology, Germany - Olavius geniculatus... | ecosystem: Host-associated > Annelida >... | reverse complement strand
GCTATAAGCTTTCGCGCGTCTTGTGAGCATTAGCTCAAATTTCTTCTAACTACAGGGTGGGCCAAAAAAATCGGACCTGTTTGAGCGTTGATAACTCAGCGATAGTTAGCCGTAGAAAGGCGTGTGATACGTCAAAAGTTTTAGAATGTTGTAGACCAAAAGGGCCGAACTTGCATAGCAAATCATTTAAATATTTTTTGCCTAATTTGCCCTGAAATTAGGCATTTGCCTGCACTCCCATGTGCACGAGTTCACTAAACTCAAAAACTCACTGCCAAAAAGTCTAGATTTAAATTCTGTGAATTATTCAGTGTGGGGCATTGTAACAGATAAAATTATTACAACTTGTTGCTGTTGCAGCACGTTGTGCTCAAATCCAGTACAGTGCAGTATGGACTTGTCTGGAAGGAAAATTTTGCCGGATGAGTACAGGGAGACGAGCTATCTAGTTAAAACGTGCGGGCGTCGTCGGCGCAGTATAATCAAGATTTGTTTATGGTATCGGCGACAAACGGCGCCTCCGTTGATCGCATTACGTGCGCGCTGAAATCGTTTCCTCAGCCATTTCAGTCCGACTGGACCGCCGAATGTCCACTACTCTCTCTCTCTCTCTCTCTCTCTCTCCCTCTCGGTCTGGAGTTACGAGCGCGCGTGTGGTAGAATCGGCATTGTTTCATCAATCAGACCACCTGCGGCGCGCTCGACGCCCGTTTTACTGCCGCGTCGCCGCAGTCGTCGAAAATTGCTCCGTGGCTCTCGAGTCGCTTCCCTGTCCCTCGCACTGCCTCAGAGTCTGGCAGACCATTCATTCATCCATCGACTGCGGTCGGTCGACAGTACGAATATTGCCGCTGTCTCGTGCCTACGCGCCTTCCTGGTTATTTTGCGGCCCCCCCACTTGGATACCGCATAACGTATTGCACTCTCTCCATTCGTCCGTCCGTCCGTCCGTCTGTTGCTGCTGCGACCCGTCATAAAGGAAAACTTACAGAAAGTTCGATATCATATGAAAGTAGTCCACATGGTACGCGTTATATATTAGGCAGAGTGAGGTCTTAAGGTTAATATCACCAGTACTTGCCATTCTCACGCGCGATCTCAAGATGCCCGTATTTTCATTGTTGAGCGTGACTGACCAGTAAATGTTGCGTGCCGATAAATTGCAAGGTTAAGAGGTCAGCATATCGTTGTAGACCTTTCGGCTCTGATTTTAAACCATAGTTGTGGCGCTTTTGATACTAAAACATGGCGCAACGTTACTACTTTTGTCGTGACTTTCACTTTTAGTCGCCAGTGGCCCGCCCGATGACGTGGAACTCACTGCCGATATATCGTGATTGTGTTCAACCCAGCTCTGTCTTTAGACGATTACTTAAGACATTTTCTTCTCAGACTACTAATGTATGCAACGCGTTAGAAGCTTTTTTAAGCGTTAATGCATTGCATAAATTCGCGCTTTACTTGCTTGCTTACTTACTTGTGACGAGCAGGTCAACAATTTCGGTGCATGTTCAGTGCAGTTGATTAGGTGACACTGATACGTGTTTTCCTGCAGCCCGGATGCTGGCTACACTATGACTGAAAGCCGGTGTCTGATGAAAACCCGAACAAACCTAGTTAGCGTTCGTGTTGATAGACCCGCCATCTATTCCGACCGGCTACTGTGTGGCGTCATCAGGACTGGATTTCCGGTTAGTCGGAGTTCGTTACTCGGCGCGATTGTGTAGCAATATTGCGAAGGAAGGACGCTGATGTGTGCGCGACGCGAGGTTCTCGTCGTCAACTCACGCGATCTCTTCGATCTCATCTGACGGCGAGGTCAACAAGTCGACTATGGACAGCGACGCAACGAGTTTTCCGACACGGATACGGACACCGCGGACCCTCGTCGCCGTCTTCGTCTTGCTGTCGTCCGATTATGTGACTATCCATACACTGCCGTTGATGGCTGTAGTACGACGATTCGTAGAACGATTCGTGCGCTGGATGGAGGAATTTAGGAGTGTGTATAAACTAAAGCAGTCGTTGTCTTATCGGTCAGATGCTCCAGTAGTTTTCAGCAGTGCAAATAGAAATCAACTCGACTGTTATTAGTACATAAGATAGTGCTGATACGGAAAATGTGAGGTCCAAATCATAAGACTGGAAACTTCGTGATTTAAACAAATATTGATACCAGAAATAGCAGAATTTACAGATATGGTATAGCATGCACGCTGACCCGCCTAGTGCACGAATCGTCTCAATACAATACAGCATCCAAGCGGTGTATGAATCGTCTGATTACCGATCTTGCAGCCTCTTGTCAATGTTTCCAGACGCGGAGTGGACCCTCGCTCTCACCCTCGCCGTATCCCCCGTCGATAATCGTAACTTACCATTCCCGCGCTTCGTCATCGCGCATACTGCAGGGTTGTATGCGTGCACGAACGTCGTGTAATCGGATTTTGGTCGACATCGCAACGCGCCTCACGTCACCACGACACGACACTCCCGCCACCACCGATCAATATTTTACGCATGCGCAGATTAAATTTCCGCTCGGCCGCAAATTACGGGCAGTTAAACCCCACCGTCGAGATGACGGGGCCCGCGGAAACGCGCGTCGGATCGTCGCTGGGTGTCCCTGTGCATGCTTGCCCCTGTTCTTGTCGTCGTCGTCGTCGTCTAATGCCCGTTAGTTGCTCTGCGCCTGTCACATGACAGCCGCCCGTTCCACGACCGGAAGTGATAGCCACCGGCGCGCCGACGGCCGGGAATTTTGGACGAAATTATACGATCGTCGGGGCAGACGTGGCGGCCGGGTGAGGAGGCACCGAGGCTTAGGAAGGATGTCGGAAACATATATAATTGAAGGCATGCAGTATAGACCACGGTACGGCGTCATCATGCAAAGCCGTCAATGTATACGAAGAAGAACTGAGAGAGGATGAAAATGTTATGTGCGGCGAGTGAGACGCTAATGTGACAGCCATTGCAATGCCATCTATAATGCATTGACGGCGCAACTCGACGACACACACACACACACACCGACGTAATCTGTGAATACGTGCACTTATAGACTCGAATGTCGATTGTCTGGAGCGCATAAAACATTACCTATATGAAACTTTCACTAGATGACACGGCTTAGAGATCATCTCTCACAATTCCGTAATGCGGGCTCGGTCTTGTAAGCTCGCCGCGTTTGAAATCTTGACGCCCGACTTGTTCTTCTTGCTATTATAAAAAAAACAAATAAAGGCAGGCCAAAATTGTCGAAAAAGACAATCGAAGATTTTAAAGGCATTTTGGCCCACACGTCTTACCGTATTCGGGATTTTCGAGGCTATTCCTAACTACATTGCTAACATTCCTGCAAGTTTCACTTTTAGCATCACCAAATCTGAATTCTATCTGAAATCTGATCGGTTTGTTCCCAGCACATAGACGAACATTTCATCAAAATTCGTTCATAACTTTCTAGATATTTTGTACACAGCCATGAAGTGAGCGGGTGAGTGAGCGAATTTCTTAACGGCACGTCAGCCTGGCTATTCAGTCTCATAAACGATTAGAAGACAGAGCCATCGAGAAAGCTCGATGAAAACTCAACCTTCCTGGTGTTTCTCTTGTTTTTCTACCGTCATCGTTAAATTAAAGATTATCATAGCAAGTTAGCAACCTCTCACACAACGCACGTAGGACATTTAGCGGCGCTAGCTGTGGATCCCAGACAAGCGGTTATGCAGATCACAAATCGCTTTTGACGCGAAGTGTCAGCTGGACGCGTCCACGGCCAGTGGCGTAGCAAGGATCTGCCTGAGGGAGGGGCTGTTCTTCAACAGTAAACTTAAGTTAGAGGGACTCAGCTGCTATAGGCCCAGGGGCCGAAGCTCGGATTAAGAGCGACAGCGGGGCTTTGGGGAGGGACCAGCAAAAATTTTATGCATTTTTGTTTTTATTCAGATAACCGCTTCTGCTATGGAAAAACAGTGTGAGCAATGTGCAGCCGTATCATCATTTTACTTAGGCCAATTATTTTGGGCTTGCTTTTTTGTGTCACCCGGCTCGGGTTTTTTTTCCAGGAGCTCGGATTCTCCGGTTCATTGGACCCCCGGTTGTTTCTACTCCAGTGGCTGAAGAGACCCTGCACTGCACATCAATAGATGTAACCACTCGCTATCTGCGTGCTCAACCGCATTCCGTCTCCGCCCGCATCACGACGTCCTGCCACTGTATCATTAGATTTGCGCAGCTGTGTCGCACCACACATCGCTGCATCTTCTGCGCTCACCGCACGCTCCCGTACCGTTCGGGACGGCCCGACTCGGCCACGTGCTGTTTCGGCCCCGTCCATTATTAATGCGGCCTCCCGTCGAAATAACTTTAGCGTCGGCGGCTGCTCGGCGTGTGACAGCGTGCAGTGGAGGAGCCGATGCAGGCGCCTCGACACTGAGTCTCTTAGCAACTGACTGAACTAAGTCGACGCTGTTCTGATGCTGAATAGGATATTACAGACAGTCTGACTCATACAGGAGACAATTATTATCGGCCGGTGGATACTAAGAGGCGCAAAAAGGGCAGTAAAACATGTCAACGCAATGCCCTATTTTTTACCAAGATTAAGACAACAACTGGGGGGGGGGAACTGACTTGCTTGCTTACCGTTTACGTGAAGAAAAAAGACGAAAAGGGTGAAAAGGGAAGGAGTGAAAAAGAAAGGGGCGAAACGGGAGAAAAAACGGGAGAGAAGAAAAAAAGGAAAAAAAGATAAAAAAAACATGGGCGTCTGAAACTAAGGGAAATGACGCACGTTGCGTCATAAGAAATGTTGGAGCGAAGCTAAAATCTAGGGTCGAATTTTTTTTCGCTCGCTCCGCTCGCGAAATTGTAACCTAAGCCTACTTTAAAACCTTAAAATCGCACCTGCATAAATGTTTACTATTTAGAAATACAGAAACAAACAAATGACTACGAATGGAGACAGCTTGCCTTTATTCGTTAAAGAAATATAAGACGTCTGACATGAATCAAAATATGTTGACTTCTGTCTCCAATGCATTAAAAGCAGAATTAGAAAAATGAAAGGCGGGAAAACGAAAAAGCAATAGAAAATAGAAAAACGGAGAAAAAGGCTGGCGTGGGGGAATTTCGTCATCGGTCTTCGATGATCGATCTCACGCATTTTGACATCCGGACCTTGGCAGCTATGCAATTTGAAACACTGTATTTTCATAATTATGACGATGACAAAACTGTACTTTTTATTTCGCTATTTGTTCACGGTAAAACTGCGGAATATTACTTATTACTAGATGGAGCTCTTAAAGACAGAGTTTGTTTTGGGGTATATAAAGAACATGAAACTCTTAGGAAAGAGTAAATATTATCTAACACGACGGAGTCGATTGTGACGTTTTTCACCGAGCTTTTGCCACCGGCGGGTGACACGCAGGATTAAATTAGATGCGATGGGCGGTTTTTAAACAGGACGTTTTATACCGCCCAAAGGCTGTATTCAGTCTTCTACTTAATGAAACCAGCGAACGTGAACGTGATGTGAGGATAAAGCGGCGACGATCGATCGATCGTTTAAGCAAGCCTTCGGTACGACGACAACAAACTCAAGGAGACGCTCACGAGCTTGTGGACAGTGTATCGACCGACTGCAAAGACGTTAGAATGTCAGATGTTTTTGCACTCGCCTGGATTCTGCAGTTATCAAACGCGACGATCTTCTAAATAACGATGCATCTTCGTATGTATTCGTATGCCATAATTTTTGACGATGACAAACGTCGATCAATTTTACCTATATTCCGCAGACCACGAACAACGTATTGGGACTGTTCAGGCGTTGATACGCTATATTAGTTTGATGCTTTACTTACTTGCTAGTCTTACTTACATTGATTTTTTCGGCGGTCTCCGATTACCATTGTTAGCATGTCCCGATTTACTTCCCTTAAAAAATTTTGAAGCAAATAATGCAAATTAATAAAAAAGGTAAAAAGACTGTCGTGGTCGAGTTGTTCGGTAAACAGGAAGAGGAAGAGCAGAAATTGTAGACAATCATTCAACTGTTCATTTTCGTACGAAGGCGGACACGTTGACTAGCCGGTTCTGTTAGTGTTTGGGAAATTGATAGTGATAAACACGTTTTCAAGATAATCATCTGGAGGGAACAGGTTAATAACAACGTTGAATCTGCTGCCCTTCCTTAGACAAAAACATAGTAATAACGGAAAGCTGCAGTTTATTAACAACAATTATCAGTTTGCAAGTCACTGTTGGCGACCATTAACTGTCGCTTCCTAATTTTTCCTCAATCTTCGCGCTGTACAGTTATTTACTTACTTGTTCTGAATTAGTTTTCTTAAGGGACCGATGTGCATTTTAGGTGCCAGAAATTGAAGCAGACAATTAACTCGCCTGTTGCTTTTGCAGTTCGTTCAGGGTTCTGAACCGGTTCTGTATAACTGTACTTTTGTTTGTTTTCATTATTAATGTACTTATAAACACGTTGCTTTTTGTTGTACTGCAGCACTGTCATGTATGTTGAAAACTATTCGCTGCTAACTTGGGTAGGCACAACGCATTTACACAATGCAAAGTGTTTCTAAAATGGCTATGGTTGATGGTGTCACGGACTGTTGATGGACTATTATTGGGCTATTGCTAGCGGGGTGGTGGCCGGCGTTGGGCAACGTCCAGTGGATACTCAGGACTGGGTGTGTGTGTGTGTGTGTTCCAGTGGAGCTGTAGAGGTCGTGTGACTGGCGCGCAGTGTGTGGTCGTTCATTTCTTATGTTTGATTTTTTTTCTAATATACATATGTTTATTATACAAACGTGTCTGTTGTTTTTACATAAGTACTCAGAGCACTCTGCACTTTCCAGGAGCTGGATAGCGTAGACTTGACTAGATGGTAAATACGAAGACTGAATATCCGCGAACGGACACTTTAGAAGAGTTTACTAACTGAACTGAACTGAACCGAACTTTTTAATAACTGACCACAATGTAAAGTAACTTTGTCAGACCCGTAGCCAAGGTTGTTTGATGCCCAGGAGTCCCGTAACTTACTGATTACAGCGCTTTTCCAGTGCTCCAGTAGCTGGATTAATAGAAGGTCAAATTCTCTTTGGAAGAGTATGGCGATAAAGGCCCGTTTGTTGACATGTTTCACAGCATTTCTATTATACTCGTATTTATTAAATCAAATCGCGCCATTTCCGTCGAAGCAGCACATAATATTAACATGGCGAGACTGCGTCTGTTAATTGCAGCAGAACGAGTTCGATTTTCAGTGATTCTGTGTCGTGACGTCAAGTGAGTGCGTTCCTGCATGAATCACGTCTGTGAAGTGACCGACAGTAGACTTTTAGCTCTCATTAGCTGAATGTGCAGTTGGCCGTCACGCGACATGTCGTTATAAATCTGACCAGCGGCAGCAGATCAGACAAGTCGGCCACATCCCTGATCAAACGGAGCTCGGCTGCCGCGCAGAGATGGACACGGAGATATTGTATTGAGTGTGTGCTGCACCTGAAGCTGTCATGTACCTGTGCTCAGCTGCAGATAGACTATAGGCCTACCGCCGAGCTGCTGATACGTCGTGGTAATAGATCAAGAAATGCCTTTCACTGGCACTCTTTCTATTCTGAACACCGTGTTCCATAGAGAACGTAACACTTTATTTCTGTGATAACGTGGGCAAATACGGATCGCTTTAAAAATTGGCATTCCTGCGGAAAAGGCCGCAATAAAAGTTAAATAACTTGGATCGCTTCTGAATTAAATAGCTCTATGGTAAAGTTGCAAGTTTAACATTCATATTTTTCAAATAACTTTTGCAGTAGATAGATCTTAACCTTTCGTTATCATCTATCATCTGTTGCAAAAGTACTTTGGGAAATTTGAGTGTTAAACTTACGACTTTACTGCAGAGCTATCTAACTCGACCGCAATGTACACGCTTTGTCGCCATTAACCGATGTGTCTTTCTGTGCGAATCAACCGTAACTGCCACTGGGTCTCGCCAGTGTCGTGTCTTGGAGGATTGAGCGTGTGTTGCCATATGTTTCTCGCTAAAGAAGCTGTCGTCTCGTCATACTATGCAGTCTTTCATCCATTGATCGTCTTAGTGCAGCCATGTAGCTAACGGCCGCTATGCCGGCGGGTCCAGCAGCAGCTTGGCCGGTGCTCTAATTAGTCTCCGTGTATATACGTAACGTCGATGTTTGTGCCCGAGCCTAATGATTATCCGCAGCAGAAGCAGCTGGCAGAACTAGTCTTAAAAGAGACAAGAGTCGTCGTCGGTCTTTCCATATTTCCTTCCAGCCCAGCGGTCACGAGTTTCGACCGATAATTGCGGATGCGTCGCCCGCGAAGTAAACTACGCCCCGGTGCATATCTCATTTGCCGGTGTGAGGTCTTCCAAGTAACTCGTAGTCCGTCTTTAAAACGCGTGTGTCCTCGCCGATAAATACTGCATTCGTTTTCGGATGAACCGGCACCGGGAGCATCTGCGAACAGTAACGTAACGATACATAAAAGATGCGTTACCAAGAAACTCAAAAAAACGTCGGCGTAAAGTGTCGACAGGATGTGCGGCCGTCCGTCCGGTTACTGAGTGTCGCGGGCGTTGACAGTAAACTAGGTCACCGCGCAAGCAGTGAATACAAAACATATGCATTATCTTCGCGTCAGGTGACATCGATCTTAAGACGTTTTCTACTAAAAATCGACACATCGCGGTTACTCCGAAATGTTCGTTGAACAAATAAAATATTTTCATATTGTCATTTCACATTTGCAGTGGCGTCATTTCAGTAAATCATTGGGGTCTAAGTAATCACTGGGGACTCTTGGAGTCTCAGTCTGCGTAACGTATTTTTTTTGCAACAGTAACACTATTTCAAAGGTACGATTTCAGGAAAAAAATTAACATCATAAATCCTTGGTGGTCCGTAGAGCTCTCCAGTCCCCCCTCTAAATGAGGCCCCTGCATTTTTGTTAGTAGAAATAAAAAGTACAGCGTTTTGCAGATTTTTTTCCGTGTAGCAAGCGCTGAGAATGCTCGATATCACCCGGTTGCTATGTGTGATGCGGGCTGCTGTGGCGGGAGACTGCTAGCTACTGATTCAGCGCAGCCAGTGGTGACAGCATTAAGCGACTGCGCGCGTGCCATAACTCACGGAATTATAAGCTGATGCGACGACGTCGTCACGCGAAGCTATGCTGTGGCGCACTGATCCCGGAAAATTGCATCGGAACAGGACTAGCCTCTCTGTCTGTCTGTCGCCAGGTATAGACAAGACTCGGTAATGCCGCGTGACTGATTCGCCCATCGTCAGCCACACCCGACGCTCTGTGAGGGAATGGAATCGATGCGTGAAATGTGAAACTGAGGGACTTGCTTCAAGCCCAGAGAATGACAGCATACCATGAGCGGATTGCGGCATAGTATAGTGTACTAGGCCTATAGTGTAATAGGCCTACATTAGAAGTTTGGGTGGCAAGGAAATGGCGTTCAATACCTAGAGGAATGGTACTGTTTTATATCAAATAGCATTTCTCTGCATGTTTGTGGAATTTACCGCGGAAAAAAAGCTTGTAGTTTGCAAAATAATGCGACATTATGCACCGTTACTCTCCGTGGGTAAGTGAAATGTGTACCAGCGAAAGCTTGGGCGTAAACAGGCACACCGCGCGATGCACTATAACCCCCGCAATAGTGGTCTCGCAGTGTCAACTGGTGTCTGGCTGAAGGCTAAGGAAACGAAAATCAGTGCCACCCGCATGTGTTTCCACAGCTACAGGCCTGCACAGGGTGCCATTCTGTGCAGGCCTGTATTTGTGAAAAGACTTTACGTTTTTTAAGGTTCGTATACCCAGCACTTGCGTCGCCGCATTGTTACCATCAAAGTTCATCCCCGTATCAGCAAGGCGCTAGTGCCGTGCGTAGGTATTCGTCGACGTGTTTTAATCAGTGCGTCGTGCGGTGTGCGACTCGCGGCAGCAGCATATCCTTCAATTCGACGGACGACTTTTCTTTTCCATTCGTCGTCCGCTGAGTGCATTGGCCGACCCTGACGAGCTTTGAATGATGCGTGCTGGGTGCTTCGCTGCTTGATTGCGCTTAATCGCCCGCACATGGATGGACTCATGGTCTTACGTTACACAGCGCTCAGCCTCTGCAGTCGCGTATTTATTACCGCTGCTTATTAACTGCTGGGCTATCTTACCTGTGCGCCGTTTAATTAAATTTCTTCTCTTCTGTCATTGTTTGTATTAAGCATATAAGATGAAATATATCCTGTCTGAGGCAGCGAAAAAACACGAAGAAAGCTTAGAAAAACTAATAAACAATAGAATAATGTATCGAAGTTTAAAAAGTTTTTGCTAAATTTTAAAGTGTTTTAAAGATAATTTTTTGACTACTATTTTATTATATTAACGCCAGTAACCTAAACATATGTATATACTAGTGTAGGCCTAGCCAAGGCAAAACATCTGAGACGTGTAGAAAGAGAGGCGTTCGATTAGAACGCTGACGCAGGACTGATGACCGTACAGCGGTGTAATTAATGGCCCATCTTTGTGTCCATCATTGCAACGCAGACTAACTACTTCGTCTGCTAGTCTCTAGGTATACTCAAGGCGCCGTTGTCCACCGCCTGAGTACATGGAGAGGATGGACCGGCGCAGTTGATGTATGGTTGATCGGCTTAGTACGACGACGACAGCAGGCCATCCGTCCACGTGTGTGTCCCGCGGTCTGACACTACCCTCTCCGCTTCGTCACCCTCGCCCGAGTCGCCCGGAAGAAGAATAGCGCACGTCGACAACCTGCACTACGACCCAGCTGGACATATGCCCCCGGGTCATAGTTTTCCTCGCCCGATATGTGCATTGCCATTATTGTCAACAATGATCGTTCATGGCGGGGAATTTGTCGTAGAAGGGACCGGAAATCCGGTTGATTGTCCGGGGAAGATTCTATCTGGGGATATTATGTTCGAGGGGGGAGCAGGGACGTCGAGAGCTACAGCGGAACCCTGCAGGAAAAAACATTTTTGCGGGGCCCATCTGAAAAGAAAATGTTTGAACTCTGCTTTTTAGGATGACGCATTCTGGTGTACTTTATATTTTTGATCGACAGCGGGGCCCCTAAACGTCGAGGGGCCCGGGGAAAACTTCCCCTTTTCCCCTGTCTCGACGGGCCTGCCAATGGGGTTGTCAAGGGAAAGTTGTCCGTTTTTCTCTGTGCTGTGCGATGGCACGTGGGTGACCTTGCCAGGGGTCACGCCCTCGTCGCCGGGGTCACGCCAGTGCCGACAGGGAAGCAGGCCCGAGGTCACAGAGAGACAGTTAGCACTCACTAACTCGACGACGACGTGGACTCCGCTGCCGCAATGCCCTGATGCATTATTTGCATTATTTGCATACAGCTACAGTAGTCCCGACTGATAGAGGCGTCGCGAAGTCGTCGCACATTATTCACTATCTGTACGACTACATTAACGAGATGAAATAGTTCGTTCCGTTCGACGAATATCGAGTGCGATAATTCGAAACATTGGCGCATCACTTCGAGCACTCACCCTTGACGCCCATCGCCTCGCGGTAGTCGCCTCCTAATGTGATTATCAGCTTGGCTGACATTTTATGATTATCATTCGTGAATAAATGCTTTCTACAACGAAGTTCGGTATTCTGTAAAGTTTTGGTAAAAGTTGAAGGTGCTTAATGAAAAAATAATCATAACTACATCATATTGCGTTATCGTATGTAAACTGTATTGCTGTTGGATAAAAACAAAAGTGTCGTATCTGCAGGGTTTTTTTTGCTTGCAGATGTGACAGTTTTTTTTATCCCGACACCGTAGCATAATACTGGCAATGACACTGGCTGTTGTGAACCGGGCAGCTGTACATGCGCATGTCTATAATCTTAAGTTAAGATCTTAATCTTAACTATAATCTTAAGTCCAGTTAAGTCAATGAGGATAATGTGTTGCGTCTTAGTTTGTTGTATTTTTTGATGTCTTTGCGTGTCAGCTGGATTGCTCAAGACAAATAATCGTGAATTAACTGTCGGAAAATTTTTGGAAGACGTGTTTCGGTGCAAAAATAATCAGTCAGTAGCCTATGATTCGTCGGAAAAGATGTGAATGAATTTTCAGGATTTTGTGGAAGGCACATCTTTCGGCACAAAAACAGCTGGGAGTGTATTTTGCGGTTGACGTTTCTGAATTCCGATCCGGCATTTTATTCGTTCTATATCTGTTCAGTTTTCAGTATGGACTGCACAGTGATGTCTGTGTTATGTTCACATGTTGCAGAAAAGCCGACAATAGTTCGCGGTCCTGCCGATGTCGTCGTCCAGGAGAACTCGGACGTCGTGTTCCGGTGTAGCGCGTCCGGCGAGCCTGAACCCACGACCGCGTGGAGGAAGGAGAAGGGCGTCATACCAGCACACAGGTGCGTGTAGACTCAAGGGTGACAACGCTGCATGGCGCACTGGTGTTCTGCTGTATTTTAAACCAATGTGACTGTCTGGATTTGGATAAGAGTGCGTGTTAAACGAACATACACTCCAGTGATTCAATACACTTACTTCACGCTGGCCGACAGTTGGTCGTGTAGCTCACACGGTCGTTTGGTTGGTCACACTTGATTGAAAACCTGTGAGTGGAACGCGTTATCCCACTGTAGACACAGTATGGTAGACATGGGCAGAACGAGTGCCAGCATAGAATAAGTAATAATAATAATAATAAATAATAATAATAAATAATAATAATAATGTATGTACATCTACCATGAAAGTTTTGTCTTTGCTCCGGTTTGTTTACAAATAGGCATCTTAGCTTGACAGTGAGTTTATTACAGTAAGCTTGCACTATAGACTCTACCATAAGAGCAGTAGCAACGCTCTGTTTTGGTTATTTTGCTTTTTTCTGTGGAATTGTTTAAGAAGTTACCGTTTAATTCCGTTTGGAAATGATAGTCTTTTAAACCGGACGAACTCGCTCGAACTTTACGCGTGATCTGGGTACAAATCTGGTTGAAGAGGCCGTCGAAACACTGAATCACTGATTTGCCATTTCCCAGATATCGTGGCGCCCCAGTAGATGCTGGTCGAGATTATGCTTTCACGGACAGCTCTTTCATTGTGGAGTGCGTTTACTGTTTGACGTTCGTTCGGACAGGTCGCGACTGTTGGATGACCGGGGCCTGAAGATCAGGAAGGTCAAACAGGGCGACGAGGGAACATACGTGTGTCGGGTCCAGAACCGATTCGGCTGGCAGGAGGCCGAAGCGACGCTTACCGTTCACGGTCAGTGCTCAGTATATTTTTGTTAAACATTACTGGCTCGCGGCGCCGCAGGCTATGCGAGCCTTATTCTTAGGCAGCGCGTCTGTATCTGACTCTTGTCTGCGTCAGACTATCTGTCCGCAGTTCTGCTATTAGCTGTTGCAGCAGTTTTGTTGTATATTATATTTAATCATTTTCTGTGATTTGAAGTTCGAATATTGCATGACTGGCATTCTGGCAGACAGTAAGTCAAATGTTGACTGTCGTTGTGGTTACGTGGAAATAAAATGCTGTAGAAAGGTTGTACAAATACTTTAGTGCTTTATTTTGCATGTTTATGATGTTACCACGCTCGACAATGAAATATGGTTTGAACGCTAAAAACTGGAACAAATCTTGCAGAAAAATCGCGTGTTTGTTCGACGTACCGACTACAGATAATTTTTAAAACCTTGCATAAATGTTATAATCACAGGCGATGGATAACTGTTTAATAACATTTGTAAAAATTTCTTTTCGAATGCGCAAGTAAAAGAATTTTGAAAATCAGTTTATATTTGGTAGCAAAATTACTCAAAAAAATTTGACGGCTTACTTTTTGATTCACTGTATAGCGTTGCTCTTTATAATTTACTTTTCTTATTCGTTCACATTCCTGATCTTCAGTTTTGCTTTACATTTGCCTGGAAGTGAAAGTATGCAAAGTTGGTGAAAGTTGGTGGCGTAGCATAGTGGTTAGAACGTCGGTCATGCCTGGTGAACTTTCCCTATCCTGCGCTAGACTGATGGATGGCCGTGTGACCACTTTGTGGGTAAAGCGTCCGCTATCAGTCAACCAACAAGACCAACTCAGCCTGCCATTCTTCCGGGGTCGGTTAAATGAGTAGTAATTCATTATATGGGTTACGGAAGGTGGGGACCTTGGTACAGCTGACTGGGGCTGCCTGGCCTGGCCGCTGCGCTAACCTGTGTCTGCAGGCTGCACGCAGTGGCTGGGCAGCCGGCGGCTCTGGTCAGTGACGAAAGCGCATTAGAGGCGTGTATACGCGACGATGCGCTATACAAATTGACGATCTTCACCTTTACTTTTACCTTTAATGCAGTTTAGCTGTGGTGTATGATGACAGCGCCGCCGACGTTCGTCTCGGTACCGCGCAGTCGGTCGGTGGCCGTCGGTCGTCAGGTGTCCTTCGAGTGCGAGGCCGCAGGAACTCCAGCACCAGTCGTCACCTGGAAGAAAGACCAGAGTCCGGTACATATACGCTCTAACTTGTGCCGTTCATTTAGCTTTATCCAGCGTAATACAATCTCGAAAAAAATTTCATCGTTCTGGCGTCTAGGAAGAGTTAACAGACAGTACTGGGGCGAGGTAGTTAAACAGTTGCGTCAATTCGTCGTCGAAGTGGCAAATAATATTGGCGCCAAGAACAAGACGCCGCAGCCGTCGAGTGGGATAGATGACGAGAGGGGGACTAACTAACGTGATTGTCCGTAAAAGAACTGAAACATTCTTCTTGGTTATCTTGACGCTTTTCCCTCCGCAACTCTTAGGATTGACACTTCTTACAGCAGTGCATCTTCTGTCGCTCACCAACGACTTATACCTAAACGCGTCAGATTCAGTTTCTTGTGGTTAACGCTTTATAAATTAATTTAACCAGTTACTAAATTGGAACAATACTCTACGCAAATCTAACGTGTGCGCAGTTGTTTCTGGCGGACGAGGCCGGTCGTTACTCGGTGTTGTCTGATGGCTCGCTGGTCATTGAGCGAGTGGTCAACAGTGACGCCGGCGAATATGTCTGCGAGGCCCAGAGTCCTGCAGGCAGCGCCTTCGCCAAAGCACAGCTCAACGTCAGAGGTCAGACTAACAAGTCAACATCACTCTGATATAACTCGTATTTTTTTCCTTTTTCTTTTGTTCTTCACCTGCAGACTGCCTTTGGTTTAGTAGGTTCGTCCATTCTTATAGTAAAGCTATCACGAATTTGCTACGGTGTGGTAACGCCGTAGGCTAAATAGTTCCGCGGTAAGACGACTAAAGACGACTACTGAAACAGGAAGGTGATGAGGCTGGTGGTAGCAAGTTGCAGCTGCGGGACCGGACACGCAGTATGGGCCAAAAAAAATTTAGCACCATATTTTATACGTCTTACTTCGTCATCAAGCAATTTGCTACACGATTTTGTGAAATGTCAGTGTAGTAAAAGCAACAGTTGAAAACAAAACTTTTGTAGCACGTAAGAAATTAACAACAGAAAATAATTGTTTTGTCTCAGTTATTGTCTAAAGTAACTGTCACGGCATGCAGTTTTTACATCAAATGTTTAATGTGTATATCTTCTTGCTGCTGGATGACGCACTCAACCCGGCGACGCCAATGAGCATTGGCGCGATCAATGAAATGCAGCATTGTGGCGCTTTGACAAAACACAAGGTAGTGTAGCGACACACTTGAAGTGTGGTTGGATCTGACAGTGTTATTACAAATTATTTTACAATTTTGACAATGAAAGTAGTTTGAAAATAGGCTAATACTTGATAAAGTTAAAGCATATAAAAATGGTGCCAGTTTTTGACTTACCCTTTACAGAAGCTGCACAATGCACACTTGCACTGCCACTAGTGATTCACGGTTTATTGAACTGTCTACCACCAGCATTTTAAGCTTATCGGCTTTTTTGTTTTATTTCAAATTTCTTAATTATTAGCTCATTTTACGTGGTATAGATTAAACGTGTTCGTTGCTCTTTAGTTTTTTTTCTTAGTACATCCACGTTAAATTGGGAACGCTGAAACGTCGAGTAATTGAAACGACGGGTAATGGAATGCTTGAGTAAAAATGCAAGTAATGCCTGTTAGTGGATACGTCGATTATAGGAAACGTTGTGTAAAAGGTAATAACCGGAAATGTCGAGTAAAGGAAACTGCAAGTAACAGCCAAGGACTGGATACACTGAGTAATAGAAACGTTGAGTAATAAGGTGTTTACACAATCCAGCAAACGTCCAGCATTAGCACGTGTATTTTGAATACATTTGCTGGAAGTTTGCTGGACGTTTGCTGGATCGTGTAAATACCGCAATAAGGTCACGACGAGCCGGTATAGGCTTGTAACATGTTTGCCGTTATAACCAGAAGAAGCCATTGCTGCATCCGTAGTGCCATTATCTTCGGCTTCGTCGTTGTCAGATGACTTTAGCGACATTTGCTGGATTAATCTAAAGGCTAAAATTGTGTTTGTTTCTTGTGGTCATGCACGTTTCAGCGATTCATGTGCACATCAAATGTTTGCAACTACGAAGAAATGTGGCATCTGCAGTGGAGAAATTGACTTGCTACTGCTTGTTTTAGTTAATTAACGCCCGCATTTATATGTACTCCGGTTTCTATCATGTGCCACCTAAACAAATATTAATAAAAAGACTAGTTGTACATTATACTGTCACTTACTACTTTACAAAATGTGGTAAAACATGGGGCTGGTTAGCGTTTCTGATGAGACGGGTTTTGTTTCCGTTCGGTGAGACCGACACGTTCAGATATTTCAATACATTCACCCCACCCCAGTTCCGGTAGACAGTCCATGGGTCTAGGCGTCAATATCGGTTTGCCCTGAGGCAAGCACAATAGAAAGCAGAGCTTTGATTGGACCGCCCAGAGTGTCATGTCACACATATTTGGCGTCTCAGTCGCGACCGATAACTTAATCGATATCGTATTGAATCGATACAGTAACGAATATTGGTGCAGTATTATACAGTGCGGCCTGTTAACTGCCGATCGCTTCTACTTGGTCACGCAATGTTGTTTTTTTCTGTGTCGTTGCATGCTGCGATAATAACAATAAAAATAATAAATAATATCATTCCTTAATGAGTGCCCTGAGATATGACAAAAATCAATAAAGTGTTTAATTGATAGCAACAATAGCCGTAAAGTGTAGTTTATGATAAATATATTCATGGCCTCATGTTCCCTTGTGATTGCTGATGCAGTACCAGAGAATGAAATCTCAATCCATAAAAACTAAAAAGGTAAAAACGGTGGTTGATGTTTGTTTTTTTTCGATAGTAATTGATAGGCCTACTAAAAGATTAATGCAGAAGTGCAGAGTAATAGCACTTTTAATCGCCACAAAGATTAACTGAAATACAGAAAATTAGTATTAGTGCCAATAGCAGTAGGGCACAGGCCTAACAGTAGCAAGTGTTGTTTAGTGAAGAGAGATTTCGTTAATTTACTAAATGACGCCCGCTCCATAGGGCTTTCACAGCATCATAATCAGACAGTTTGTGCAAAGATCACGATAGAGTTGTCCCATCCGTAAGTTCGTAACTTGTGGAAATGGATGAATCAGCTGAGAAAGCTGTGTATCTTCATCAGGCAATGCAGCGGTGACGATATTTTACGCTGTAATGTATAGTTCTGCCGACTTGAGTGCGGTGGCTAGCGGGTTTAAATCGGACTCGATCAAGACGTGAATTGAACTGATTTGATTGAATGATGGACGAGGGATAAGGCTCTCGGGTTTGAATTTCGTTTAATTACGAGTAGCTATAGCACGCTTAAGCTTTGGTCACAGCGTCACAGCTCACAACTGATGCCGATGCTGGTGCTAATGCTGAAGATCCATTGTTAGCCGCTGCAACAGATGCTGTCAATTATGTCCGTCTAGAAAGCACTCAGCCAGTAAAAATCCCCGTCAGCAAGCACGTTATTCTGTGCATCAGTGTCGCCATTTCGTGTAACTCATAAGAGTAAGTGCTCGTATTTCTCACTGGTAAAAATATGAAAAAACTCTCGGATTCCCATCCGTCATATCATCTTTAAAATATAATCGCATTTAATGGGTGGATGGCAACCTTCCTGTTTTATCAACTGTTGTGTTATTATTGTCATTATGAAAAATGAACTTTTCTTTTCATGTGTGATAACTCTTTAAAGGAGGTGTTTTATAACAGGAGAACACAATCTACGGATGAATGCTTTTTTGGATATCAATTTTTAGTGAGTAAGTAGCTAAAAAGTAGTTGATTTGTAACTTTTGGTGGCGCGATATTGCAAAAAGTTGTCTTCGTTTCGCGAATGTACAAGAAAAGGTGCGAGTATAATATTTGAACCCAGGCTTGCAGTGTGTGATGGTTCCAGTATCTACGGTCAGCGCAAGTTCACCGTATAGCAGCTTATTCACCCTAGCTGTACATCATGAACCGTGGCCTGCGTCAAGTCGTCCATATACACCGTGTCTCAATGAAAAACGTGCCGCTTTTACTTTTTGAATAACATCGTGAAACATTAGCCGATTTTGATAATTTTTGACACACAACATTACGAAAAAACTTTATTTAAACGACTATAGTTTAGCCCACCTTAATTTATAACTGTTGCTACACTACCTTATAAGATGCAGAAGTCGTACTTTGGTCGTTTTCAACAATGAATTCATATTGGGGCATAGATGTGATAAACGTTTACAACGTTTACTAAAAATCTTTGTAAACGCGTTTATTATTTTGTCAACGTTTATCTGGATAAAAATCACATGAGCGAAACGAAGCAAAATTATGACAGCGACGAAGATAATTAATGGACAGGACAACTCAACTTAGTTTTCACGTAGCTATAAGATTAAAGTGAGTGAATTCTGGGCACTTATGTAAAACGGTTGTCACAGAACTGGAGTAAGACATTCTTTGACAATGAAAAAAACTTTTGTTGAAATTTGGAATTATCCAAATAATAGGCCTAATATTCAAACTTACGCTCTGTGTACATTTAGTTTACAAACGTTTACAATCTTTTTCCTAATAAACGCGTTTATTAACGTTTATTATAATTTTTGACGTTTATCACATCTATGTATTGGAAAGCGCATGCGTCGGCTCAGAAAATTACTGAGACAACAATATCATTGAAAATCTGTTGCATATTTAACACTAATCGCATTCATCTTAAGATATTACGTCGACAAACTGAAATGATGTATCAACAGCGAGTGAGCCGCTCTGGGTCGCGCGTTATTGAACGTACTGTTGGCGAGTCGCGTCAAAGTCCGTCGCTTGCGTTCGTGCTGGAGGAGGACATTTTAAGCACATGCAGTAATAAAAGTAATGTGATGTAACACGTGAGACATTCTAAGAGATAATAACTGTTACTCATGTTTGTCGCTATTTAATTAATCATTTTTGAGCTGACGCATGCGCTGCCCAGTATGAATTCATTTACACGGCCAAATTACGACTTCTGAATTTCGCAAGGTAGTGTAGCAGCAGTATTAATATGTGGTGGGCTAGACTAAAATCATTTAGGTCCTACGTCAAGTTTATTTTTTATGTTGTTTGCCAAAAATTATCAAAATCGGCTAATGCTGAACAGAATTATTCAAAAAATAAAAACGGCACGTTTTTTACTGAGACACGGTGTATGTTCAACGTCATAGAATCCTCTAATCGGATTTCAAAGCATATGATAAATAGCCCGTGCAGACTGTGATTACGGTAAAAGCCAGCAACCAACCATGCACGGAATCAGGATGCGCATTTAATATTAAAGCGTCGCCGACGTTGTTGCGCGAAACGGTTTTAAATCCGGATTATCCAGATAATGCGAGACCGGGGAGATCGTCGGCTACTAAGCTATAGGCCTACAGCTTATATATCACTGCAATGATACACGGCGACTTAGCAGAGCGTGTGAAAATGTGCAGAAATGGGCAGTAGTAAGAAACAGAGAGTTGTTTTAGACGTTAGCCAGTAACTACTGTCCCGATTTTCTCCCAAGCTGCTTATACCAGTAAAAAAACCAGTTAAAGTTTATTTTTAGATACATAAGTAAACAGATGCAGCAGTAATGTTAAATAGCTGAATCCGGATTCAGATCATGTGCACATCGAGACCGTCGTGTTCCCCAGGTCGCAGCACCGTTCTCGGCGAAGGTTTGTGCTATCCCAGCACATATATTTAGTGTGTATATAGGTTTCAACACGGCCTACAGTGTATTATGCGAGCTTAGCGAGACAAAATACAACACTGTCGACCGTTTTGAAACGTACTTATTTCATTACTTGATCGACGGTGAGTTCTGTCTGAGAATGGGTGCTGTACGCACACCCGAGCCGCGTATTGGTCGTCACGCTTTAGTGGAGTGATATTATGGGCAGTTATAATACCCCATTTACACGATTAAGCAAACATCAAGCAAACGTCGAGCAAACGTCAAGCATGCGTGAAGCATAGCCTACACGAAGCAAACATGAAACAAACGTCAAGCAAACATCGAGCAATAAAAGCACACGTCATGCACGTGTATTTTGAATACATTTGCTTGATGTTTGCTTGATCGTGTAAACGGGGTTTAACATTCCACAGGAAGCGGGCCGAGGGAGGTCTAGGGGTTCGAACTTCCTCCTAGCCTCCAACAGAACGACCCATGAGATTCGAGCAAATCGGAGCTTTTTTGGATGGGTAAAGGAAGGAAGAGGTACGGATAGCGCCGTAGCGGCGGTAAGTCGACAACCAGCTTTGAAAACCTGGTGCCGCCCCTGACACTCCAGGTACTGCAGTGAGAGATGGGCGACAAAAGTAAGTCATGAAGTAGATGACATTGTGTGTTTTCATCCGTGTGTGTGCGTGTGTTTGCCTGTGTAGACAGCGACATTCGTCCGCCTCCGATCATTCACCACGGACCTCAGAACCAGACGCTGCCGATCAGTAGCATGGCCGTGCTGCAGTGCGCGGTCAGTGGTGACCCGGCACCCACCGTGCGCTGGTACAAGAACCAGCGACTGTTGACGCTTGCTGAACACCGCTTCCTTCTCCGTGACACCGGCTCACTGCAGATAGGAGGTCAGTCAGGCGCTGTCGTCAACGTGGTCGTGTGAAGCAGGGGGAAGGGGCTCAACGAGAAGCCAAGAACCAGACAGCATTGGCGTCAAGAGTGTAGGGAATGGTGAAAAATATTCTGTTTCTCATCCGACTACTTTAAGGGACCTGGGAGAGCGTCGTGAACACAATTCGAAAAATTCCCTTGAGCCTCTGTTAGAGAAATCCGTATTGGCCTATAAACAGTTCTGCGTTAGCGGTTCGTAACAGTTCCCGTCAGACGATCTGCGATAACTAGAATAACTCCAAAAATTTGGGCGAGTTACACAAAAGTTGAAAGAGAGCGTTAACTAGGGATTAACTCATCATTGTTATTATCATCATTAGCAGCAGCAGCATCAGATGCAGTAGACAGAAATAAGTCGTTGGCTTCCATTAATACAGTGTCATTAGCAGTTAGGGCTAACTACATGTAGTCGCATTTTGTCTTATGATAGTTTATATATAGGTCGTTGATGTCTCGTATTTACTCGTATCAGCTGTCTGGTCACTGTTGCTAAACGGCGTTGTAACGTAAAGGTAAAGGTGCCATACCCCATACCGTAGGCGGGGTGCTCATCTCCCTTCCTTAGGCCTTTGAGCTCGTAGGTGGAAGGTCACTGAGTCCATGACGCATGGCCAGTGTTATGTGTTAAGGCCATGGTTACCTTCCCAGCCGCAGAACGTCGCCATCCTTTGGCCAGTACCAAATTATACTGCTTGGTGAACAGGGGCACATGTGTGTGAACAACTTACCCAAGGTGCCCCGGCCCGGAGTCGAACCTGCAATCTTGTGGTTACGAGTTCGGCACGCTACCGGTGCGTCACCAAGCCACACAACGTAGCAGGTGGAAAAACGGTGAGATGTGATGAGAATATACTTAGCGCCGTGCGTTATTGTGGACGGCGATTGGCGGCATTTTTTTGGTAGATGCGGCTGTTCATCTCGGCGTACTGGTCTACGTTTTTTGCTGCACTGCACAGAGGGAAGCTGTCGATCTTGTATTGGGTGGCGCGTATTCCCGAGGGTCGACGACGAAAGGAATTTCTCACTGACAAGTCGCACCTGAAGCCATGCAGTGGGATCCAGTCAGCGCACGTCGCCGCCTTTCACGTGTAATCCGTCGCAACTACCTATAGACGAGGCGTATGGTAGTGCTCGTACGGAAAAGTAAAGTACGACCAAGCAGGAATGAAAATGCAAGTAAAACAATGCCGGAAAAGTATGGCGCTATACAATAGTGTTTTGGTTGACTGGTTGGTTGATTGTGAGTGATTTGGTGATGGATGTGTGCAGAGTTGCGGAAGAGTGACACGGGTTGGTACACGTGCAAGGCGCTGAGTGAAACCGGGGAGACTGCATGGAGTGCGGCGCTCATCGTCGAGACGCCCACAAACCACGACATCATCTTCCGGCGGACCCCGGAGCCGTCGACCTACCCTGGTCCACCGTCCAAGCCCAGCGTTAGTGACGTCCGCCAGACCAGCGTCCGACTGGCGTGGAAGGAAAACCCCAACAACGGCGCGTCGGTCGTCGTCGCATTCGTCGTCGAGTACTTCAGCCCCAACTCCGGCGAGGTTCATAGTCATTTATTACCTCCGCCAAGGAGGTTATGTTTTTGTCAGACTTGTTTGTTTGTTTGTCTGTCTGAATGTCTCTGTGTTAGCAAGATAACTCAAAAAGTTATGGACGGATCTTTCTGAAATTTTGAGGGTATGTCGGGAATGGCACAAACTACCAGTGATTCAATTTTAGGGGTGATCCGGAAGGAATCCTGGAATCTGGATTACTTTGAAATTTTCGTTACCATTGCTTTCAATGGGGCATAAGGGAAACCGCTGCAGAACCGAAGGTGATGCTGCCACCTAGAGAACAACATGGCCTTGGCGGAGGTGTGCGGGCTCTGACTGCTTTCTAGTTTATTATTTGTGTGCGTGTTAATAAACCACGAATAAGTGAGTGTTAAGCGAACTTTAACACCCCAGCCAGTGGTTTAACCGACACTTGTTTCACGTTGGCCGACAAATGGTCGTGTGGTCTTAAATGTCGTTCAGTTGGTCAAGGATGAATGAACCCGTGGGTTATGGATTCGACACGGCATCCCACATGGACAGTATGGTAGACATAGACAGTACGAGGGCCAATGTATTCCTACAGTGTAAAACTTTTAGTGATTTATGCCTACCAATGTGGCTGTCCTTCCCAGTGAACAACTCGACATGTGCATCAACCGTATAGCAATTTGCGTTTATCAGAGGCTTGATGAGATCGGTTGTTGGTTTGCACTGCAGGGTTGGACGGTGGCTTCGGACAGCGTGAAGGGCGAGTCATACGTGGTGCGTGGTCTTCGGCCAGGTACTTCATACAGATTCATCGTCCGCGCACAGAACTCGCACGGCCTGTCTCTACCCAGCCCAATCACCGGAGTAGTCAAGACAAAAGGTGAGGCAAGAAGATATGTCAGACTGGTCTAGATGCTTTGCCGTATGTTTGATGCCGTTTTACTATACGTATACTTCACAGATAAACTCGTAGTAGTGAAAAGTGTTCTTACTTTAATAGTGTACTTTGTGCTGTGTCGTAAAATCGTCAGTATTTACAGATATTAATAAGCTAATACTTGTAAAAAAATGTAAGGCATATGTCTTGAAATCACGTGTTTTTTTCTCGCTCTTCTTGCTCTTATTCGTATTACGAAATGTCATAGCATTGAGTAATCCATCCACTCTAGTTTTTCTAATATAAAACATCATGGCAATGAGAAGAAAAATTGAAGTCGACTTAGGATAACCACACGGCCACTTCAAACATTTAAACCTTTAAACATGGAAAGAAATCTCTGTAAAAGCAATCAACTGGGAAAAATGGAAGAAAAGAATTTAACGTAAAAGTCACCTAGTGTAACGTGATGCAGTTCAAAACATGCCATCTGCATTCGTGTTTCACAAGATAATGTATAGTTGTTTCGGTGTGGTGCATGGAATTTGTAATAACTGTTTTATTGCAAATTGTCCGCGGAGCGTGCCGGCGAAGTAATTTTTAAAATCAATCGACATTTAGAAGAAATACGAAAAAAAACTTTGGTGCTGTGTTGTTTCAATTCACAGCTTAGAAAATGTAATGCTGACATATGTACCTTACTCTGCATAGACATTGTTTACGGCTATGGGTTGTGTCTGTGCGCAGGAGCAGTCGTCGACAACCAGGGTTCCAAGGACGCCGCTAACCCTGCGATCATCAACGTGGGAGATAACGCCGCCGCCGAGGGTCAGAGGAGCCCGTCTCGAGGACGTTCGGGCGGCCGGGGTGACACTCGGCTGGCCGATGTCATACTGGAACACCCGAGTCCACTCGGTCCAACCAGCGCCAGACTCCGCTGGGACGTCAGCAGTGTGGGACCCGCGCTGAAACGAAAACCAATCGACGGTTTTCACATCAAGTATCGACCCGTTCTCGACGCCGAACGAGGTGAAAATATCTCTGTTGCTAAACTTGAAGACGTAAAATAAGTCGCTAGTTGAGGCTGGTTAAGTTTCGTTTTGCTGTTTGTATGTATGTTACCATTATCGGGCGAATGATGTATATACGTATAACGGCTGTATTTTTTATTGTAGATTGAACAATTTGGCATTTTGTTTTTGCAATTTTCTTTTAAATTTAATTTTAGTCGTATTAAATTGTTGCCGGCATTATCGCCGGACGAGGTTGATATCTCTGCTGTCAGATCGGCGAGAAATTAAACGTAAAATATTCCTCAACAGCTATAATTTTTTATGGTTAAATTTACCAATTGAACAATAGCCTATTCTTTTGGCGGATTTTATTTCACATTTATTTTTAATCGCGTCAAATAGTTGTCATCATTATCAATAAC
>Ga0209671_1000602_pt1 | contig 25065 bp, 17 predicted proteins | sample WorMetHERISLAND2_2_FD_187401 | JGI IMG/M metagenome (GOLD analysis project Ga0209671, IMG submission 187401) | Marine gutless worms symbiont microbial communities from Max Planck institute for Marine Microbiology, Germany - Olavius geniculatus... | ecosystem: Host-associated > Annelida >... | reverse complement strand
GTGTTCTTCTATCTGTGACCTCAGTCTTTCTGTTAGGATCATCATTAGCACTTTGCCGAGATGGCTTGTCAAGGCAATCGTTCTGTAGTTGCTGCATTCCATAGCACTGCCTAGACATGCCGGTATCAAACATGAAGCACATGACAACGTCTCTACAATAAAATTTGTCAAAAAAACTAGCGTTTAACGCCATATATACCCGCTGAAGTAACATTGATTCGCATCTTTAAATCCTACAGTCGTACTTATGCAAATTACATGAATAAACAAACTAACAAAACAAAAAACGTCAACTCATAACTGTCATGGCGACAGTAGCAGTCACATTTAAATAAGTAAACGTCAAGATGCAGAATAACACAACGTAAGGCGTGATTTCCATCCAACGCAAAGCACGGTCCGCAGATTTGAGGTTAGAATATCTAATGTCTTGTTTTATCTCCAGCCATTTTAGCTCAATTCACTGTTGAAATGTGCCAGTCCAAAATCACTAAAATTCAGTAAAACCCGTTATTTTTGGGTTCAAGGTCGTTCAATTTCATCGATGTTGCTACCTTAAGAAAGCTCATCAGCAGTGCTTATTATAAACAGCAAGTATGAGCCTATCTGCAATCATTATCACACTAGATGAGTCAATATAGAGGTAAAATAACAACTTCTTAGGTGGTACTTTTTTGACACCCTCGTTCAAAAGGAATCTCTTCGTTCAGCACCACGAAATTTTATCACGAAAAAACTATAGTCTTCATGGCATCCAGCGGCAAAAATTTCATAATCCCAGGTTGCACCTTTTTAGTACAATCACGTCGCAATGTGATGGACAAACAGTCGAACAGACAGACGCCTATATAGTAGCTAAAATGCATTTAGCATTACATGCTGTCACACGTAAAAAGTGAGCTAGAGCACGACCTTACATGTCAAACTAGTGCATGTCCCAAGTCCCTGGGCCCCATGGGGCCCTTTGCCTCCCCATGCACTGTCAAGAGCTTGGGCCAATACCAATATGATATCCTATTAAGATAACCTCAGTGGCCGCTACTGTGTAACTTGCTATCATTACTAGTAACGCACAGCACTTGCTTTCAAATTTGGGCTGGGATGTTCCCTTAATCAGCGTCTCACACTGGCCCCACCCTATTCCAAAATTCTTGATCTGCCACTGCCCCCAATCGCCAACGTTGAGGCTCCATAGCGTAGAGTTTATGGAATTAATTTACACTCAAAGATAACTCGATCTGTATGATTGTTGATCACAATAACACAAATCATCAACACTACAGACAGCCTGACAGATGAAGAGACGAAGACACAACGTACTTGCATGAACATAGCAATAGTGCGTGATGCACACATGCCTCATGTGCCAAATAACACCAGGCCAGCATCACCCAAACTTTAATTAACACTCAGTGATGTTTACAGACAAACAGTAACATCAAACTCAACACATATCACAAACATGTAGGCTAGCAGTGTATTATATTTACACGTTTGCAGACACACAAAGCAATGGCCTATATAGCAGAGAAAAGTGAGAATCCAGCAACAGAGATGAGGTGGCAGTCTCACCACAGTAATGCACCTCTACAAGAAAAAGACAATCATAATTGTATTTCATAATAGTCTCCTTTAAGAGACAACACGACAAAAGACAACTGAATATTCCACACATTAAATGTCAGCAAATAAACAATATAAAGTAGAAATTTGCTCTGCAGACAATTCCCACTGCAAGCAGCATGCAAGTGTTCAAGAATTTTTTAAGACACACAGGAAAGGTGGAATGTCAGATTTATTGAGCCACATATGCCAGCATGTGAAAAATAAGTTGAGCTACAAATAGCACTGTTGTCTTTGGCTTACAGAAAAAAACATAGAATGACATCAAACAACAAAATACAAGCTGAGTGACAAATAAGTGATAAATAACAAAATAATTATGAACAACACGTACAAGCCAAACGAGCCTTAATATATACACTCCTTCAGTAACAAGTACAATATGATTAGAGTAAGATAAGTTTTCAACATATTCAAAGACATCTAACAGCTGTCAGAAAATATTTTCAGTTTCGCATACATGTGTGTTAAGAAGAATTTGACTAATTAACTGGAATAAAATACCTAACTGGATCTACACAGGGCACATGCAAAACGGATAAAATTAATACAATTTAGAAATGTAAAAATAAATGCTGTGCTTTTTACTTATTCGATACATGCTATAAAACAGCCATATACCATCAACGTATCAACAGATGTCTCATTAAAATTTTAATAACAGTAACTATGTTAACAAACCACCCAGAGTGCCTTATTAAGCTTACCAGCATATTTCCAAAAACTTTGGTGGCAAGGGGATGTTTAGAATTCTAACTCTGTGAGCAGTTTTTTTTGGAACAAACAATAATGCTCACTCTTAGACTGAGATTCTGATGCTTTGTTTCTCCTGTAACTCTTTTATTTTGATGGATAAATGGTTGTGGTATTATGCATATTATACATGTCAATAAGCCCCCAAAATGTATTCAAACAGGACCTATGAAAAAAGAAGATAAAATGGTGGCAAGAACAGAAAAGGAAAAATTTAGAAAGTAGTAAAAGCAGAGCAAGAATAAACTCCCTTCAACAGAAAATCCTGCATATGGCATTTGCAGCATTACCTAGAAATGAGCGTTTAATGCACCCACCTGAAGCACTTAAGCAATGAAACAATAACAACAAAAACAACTTACTGTTATACAACTGAGACATGGAAAAAAGGATCTAGGCAGCAGCAGGTGATGGTTAGTGTACAGTATGCAATCGTTATGTCATCAGAACAAGATTGACAGAAACAAGACCAAAGTGGGTTGAATGTTCAGCTTTGTTTGTGCTAGTCTTGAGTGATTTGTAAATTAAACGTTGCTTATCGTTTTTAACGTTTACTGGTTACAAACAGACATAAACAGTCCGTTAGATATGATCCGATCTTATTTCTTCTTCTTGATATTTTTGCACATCCACTCCATGCCCTCCTGAATAACATGTCAACATACAGTCTACATATTAAATGAGTATTTAGTTTTCAGCATTAGCTGACAATATACACCGTGTCTCAATAAAAAATGTGGTACTTTTATTTTTTGAATAACTCTGTGAAAAATTGGCTGATTTTGATAATTTTTGGCTAACAACATCACGAAGAAACGTCACGCATGCGACTGTAGTTTAACCCATTTCACCTTAATAGTGTTGCTATACTACCTTGTGAAATTCTAAAGTCGTAGTTTGGCCGTTTACAACAATGAATTCATATTTATTATTGGGTAACACATGCATTGGCTCAGAAATAATTAATTGAATAGTGACAAACACAAGTAACAGATATTATCACTTAGAAAATCTTACATGTTGCAGTACGTAATTTTTATTACTGCATGTGCTCAAAATGTCCTCCTCAAGCACGAACGCAAGCGGTGGACATTGACGTGTCTCGCTGACAGCACACTCAATAATGTGCGACCCAGACGTACAATCTTAAGATAAATATGATTAGTGTTAAATAAATGACACATTTTGAATGATTTTGTGGTCTCAGTGATTTCTGAGCCAACGCATGCGCTTCCCAGTGTGAATTCATTGTTGAAAACAGCCAAACTACGACTTCTGCATTTCACTAGGTAGCGTAGCGACATTTAAAAGGTGAGGTGGGTTAAACTACAGTCATTTACATCTAGTTTATTCGTGATGTTGCATGCCAGAAATTATCAAAATCGGCCAATTCCAATGCATGCTTAAACAAAGAGCAGTAGTAGCAGCCTAATTCACCAAATTAAAATTAGCAAACAAAAAATGTGAAAAAAATAAGTACAGAAAAAGTGCTGCTTCATACTATTTAAGTACTCGATAATAATTTTGACTATTTTCCTGGAAAAGAACACCTGTATGCCTACTAAAAATTCTAACTACAGGGTGAGCCAAAAAAGTAAGCTATTGCACTTTGTCCATATCTTCGCTAAATATTATCAATTTTCACAATTCTTTCACCAATGAATTCTGTAAGAAATTTGCTACTTGGGGACATGCACATCACACTTATTATGTTGCAACACTACCTTGTACAATATAACTATCCAAAAACATACAATATCTACAGATGGACAGAAGATCTAATGGTAAATTTTTGAAGTATTTAACTTACATGTTAAAATATGAGTTATAGCAAGTGTCAATAACATTGGAGGACATGTTAAACATTTTTTCAAATAATTTGAATGATTTTACTGTGCACCAATTTTAAATGTACATTAATGGTGGTTGATGGCTGCAATCTTGCTCAGTTAACTGTATGAACATACCGAGCAATGTATTCTAATTGCGCGGCCTACAAGTTGTGCACTATTTTTTGAAAGATAAAAACTTACTCAGTAGCTACACCTAAACTTTGTGACACTTACTATAACTTATATTTAACTTTTTACTTAAATACTTTAAAAATTTACCACTTGACTTTATTACCATCTGTAGATATTATACATCTTTGGATATTTATATTTTACAAGGTAGTGTAACGACATAATAAACGTGATGTGCATGCCACTAAGTAGCAAGTTTCTTCCAAAGTCTACTAATGAAAAAATTGTGAAATTGGTCAATATTTAGGAAAGATGTGAAAAAAGCACAATAGCTTACTTTTTGGCCCACCCTGTAGTTTTATTTACAACAACGTAAGAATTTTCTATGACTTAAAACCTTTACTTTGTTACTTTACCAATACAGCAACGACACTACAGGCAGTAATACAAGCAGATGAAATGGGGAAATGGATGCTGTCTTAAAGCACCAGCCACACTCTATATACCAACCCCTGAAGAATGGAAGGCTGAGTTAACCTGGTAATAGGTAGACTGGTAGGTAATGAGTGAGTGAATGAGTGAGTAGGGTTTTACATATGGGTCATTTTGGGGACAGCCTTTTCAGGCAATGCACATACACATAATAACAGAACAAAAAGTTTAACCTTTACGAAAAGTTTAATTTTTACGAAAGGTAATACACTGACATGGTTTTGCCATTTGCAGACTAAGCATTCTAAGTAGAAACCAGGTCTGGCAAAGATCAACTTTACTGATCAAGTTGAAAGTGTTAGCTACTACACCAAACTAGCACCTTACAGTAACAATAGCAGTAATGTACGAAATATAAATATTAAACAAGACGTTACCCTGATGCCTTCTCCGGTGAATGCAGAGCAGGCTTGAATCTGCCACTGCCGGTCGCGTATTGAATGAAGATTAAGGCCCTCGGCGATGTCACTCGCTGGCGCCGCGTTCACCAGGTCCTGCTTGTTGGCAAAGACCAGCACAGGAACAGCCATCAGCTTCTCCTCATCCAATAGCTCACTCAGCTCCTGCAGTCAACCAGGCAATCAGTCACTCACTCAATCAGTTAGTCAGTTAGTCATCTCTTTGAACATCACATACAGTGTGTAAATTTGTATTTTTCTAAAAGCAGCATACGATACTTTTTTTTTGAAAAAGTAAAGCTGGTGTATAGTTTTTGTGGGAAACCCATAGCAAAGCTATGGAGTGTCACAGTTTGCCACATGGGATTTCACAACATTAGCTGCCACCCAACACAGATGAACACGTCCTGCCTTAACCCCAGATAGACAGGCCAGTACTTGATTCCTCAATTTAGCTACTCCGGAGGGATGAAAAGCTGAGTTAATCTTAATGTTGGCTAAATACCAAGATGGTTTATCGGTCTGAAAAAAAGTCAACCATTCAAGTAGTAACCACTTGATAGCGACCCTATTGAGAGACAGAGAGTTGCACCCACAACATCTCAATTGTAACTCCAACACCTTACCGCTACACAACCAAGCCAGCAAATGATAATCTTTTAACATTATTGTAGACCACTGCCTTAACAATCACATGTTCAATTCATATGTGCTTCACAAAGCTTGTCAACACAATTGCACATATTCTAGTACATTTGCAGAACGAAACAGATTTCTGAACGGAAGACGGAGCTTACCACGCCAGTTTCTTCAAACCGTTTTCTGTCAGCACTGTCTATGACGTAGATCTAATACCAAAGAACACATAACAGCAATGCAGCATCAAATCAGTGGATATTCATGCTAACTTAATTCGCAGTCAATTCCGAGATAACATACAATGATTACCTCCATCTGTCTGTAAAAAAAACCTAAGCCTAACAGCCTAAATGTTACATAATAAAATATAAGTAAAATGATCTCAAAATTTTGTATATTGCTGAAAAATCTGCATTAAAAACAGAAACAAAGCAAATATATATCCATCAAATAAAATAATACCAGTTTAGATATTTTCTGTTTAAATACTATGAAACTATTCTCATAAATGCAACAAGAAAAAACAGCTGAAACTATCCATTGAACTATGCATTAAACTGGCTTACAAGGACATCTGTATGTTCAAAGTAATTCCTCCAGTATGGTCGAATTCGTCGCTGACCACCAATGTCCCACACATTTAACTTGAACCCAGCTGACTGGACACTTTTGATGTTGAAACCCTGTAAAACAGTTCGTTACCAACAGCTCAAACATGGCCATAGCTGTACCAAGTATGTACGGACTCAAAAGGATGTTTATAGTTAGACGCAAAGTAAAATGATTGCTTTTCAGAGCATACATAATGTTATTGTGAAGTGCTGAAAATAAATAATTTTTGACAGTGAGTCAAAAAATCCAAATGCAAAACAAATCAGCAAGAACTTAATGAATGTAATAAAACATGTACAGAATACTGCAACTATGTAAGATTAATGTACTTATTTTTGTAAGACAACTTTTTGACACTTGAGATGAAAATTTCCCAGCAGGCTAAAATTAAGGGGGGGCATTGCCTCATTCCCCTGCTACTGTCCACGGACCGCCATTGCGAAGGATGCCCCAAACAACACTTAGCCAGGCCCATTCTCATGTACCTCTTGCTGCATGAATAATTTAAGCACTGTGCAAATGTGAGACAAATAAGCCACAGTTTAGCGTATGACATAGGGCAATAGTTGAAAGCGGATCTGCAGATGTGCGAAAGTTATGTCAGGATCAGAGCTAGGGTTAAAAATGGCATTAAGATTAAAGTTAGGATTAGGATTAGGGTTAAAGTTAGGAATAGTGTTGAAGGGTTATTAAATTAATAAATTACAGCTTAATTCCAGCGTTACCTGTTGCGACATCCACAGACCTGCAATCCACTTTTCACCTGTAGCTGACGACACTGAGACAAAACATCTTTAAAATACTGTACCTGAGTGGGAGTAATGTGGCTAACATCCTCATTCGCTAGATGCTTTAGCAGAGTTGTCTTGCCAGCATTGTCTAGGCCCAACAGCAGAATGCGAAGCTCTTGCTCTGGTGTAGATTTTAATTTTCTCAACAGTGACAGCAAACCCTACAATTATAAATGCACATATGCCACACAACGATCACTGCTGACATGAATGAACTGCATAGATTAGGATGACTCGGCTAATTAGGCTAACAGTTTAATATTTGATTAATCTAATGTGCATAGTGTGATCTTCCTTATCTTTCCATTAACAGGCAAGCTTCCATACAAATAGCAGTAGCCTTAATTATACCCTTTAAAATCATTATAATGCTTCGAAATATTTTGTAAACACGACATGTCCAGTGCCGTTAGAGTGCGGACCGTTGTATACAACGCCATGTACCTCTTACCAGCAATTGTACGCATAATAAAATATTAAACAAAATGTTTGCATACTCACCATTTTACATGTATTTACAACTATTAGATTTATTCGTATTACATTCGTAACTAAGCCTGCTACTAGCGACGCTTTGCTACGGACTAACAGTACTTCCGGTGAGGTGCCCCGGGTAAGAATAATAATTTGTAATATCTCGGGTCTTTCATTTCACTGTCAGAAGACGTCATACAGAAAACAGTTTGCAAAAAGTTTTAAGCAACTTGTATAAAAGTTTGCATGTTTTTGAAAATATTGAGGCTAATGTATGTTTCCTACAAAATTTTGTACACATAGCGTCACAGACAACGTGAGCAAATGCTGCAAATTTGGTTACTGCATGACTCTACTTTCTCGTGTATGCATATATTGTGGCTAAAACGTATACGTCGGTATTTTTTAAAACTATTTTTACTATAACTTTGTCAAATGTGGTCCGTTTGGCGTTTGCCACAAAACTTTGTAGGCTACACATAGTGTCACAGACAACCTAGTCTGAACAAAATTTGTACAAAATTTTGTAACAAACGGACCACGTTCGACAAAGTTATAATGAAAAAAAACAAAAATAGGGGGCCTACAGATGGACCCAAGTTCGCGGACCCGAGCATGGCCACCGTCAGTCATTATTTTAAGAGGTCTTTTTTGGTTCAGGTAGAACATGCCTATCTATACTCTGGCTCTGGATAAGAATCGTAGTTTACTGTTAGCGTGATTAATAATAGGCCCTATCGGACAGTGAAAAACGCATCTTTCTGCAGGGAATGCCACTGACGTCACATGGCATGTTGCGTGACGTTTTACCGATAATGATGCAGTCTGTACTCGGTATGCTGCGTTCGAATTTACTGATTTAGCCTACTTCGCAGATAACACTTGACTCGAAAAACTGTCCACTGAGACGTGCGGTTACTTGGGTCATCGGTTGATTGAAGTTGTCGTGGGTGGTGTGTCGTTGGCGGCTCATTTAGAGTTGATTTCCCACGCGACGTACGTAGGGGCCTACGACTACGACAGTCACGCTTCGACCTGACTACCATGCAGTGTGCAGTCAGCGAAGCGAACAACACTACTCGACAGCACAGCACAGCACTGCTATAATCTTGACAACATGCCGATTAACAACGCCTACTGTTTGTCATACCCTGTTTACACGATCGAGCAAACATCGAGCAGACATGGAGCAAACGTTGAGCAAACGTCCAGCAAACATCGAGCAAACATTGAGCTGGCTCGTCCAGCTAACTACTAGCCAGCTCGTCGAGCCAGTTTGATCGTGTAAACGGGATATCACTGTCAGAAAAGCTCGAAAGCGTATAGCCCAATACTCCGTTTACTCGACGAAGCCGGCTCGACGAACTGGCTCGGTGAGCGCAAGGGTGAGCGCTTGACGAGGGTTCGTCAAGCCAGCTTTGAAAATGTTTACAATAATAGCAATATTACACCGTTTAAACGAGAAATAGTTAGATCATCATTCAAGCCAGATCGATGTACGCTTGTCCAGCAAGAAGGGAGCTGGCCTGACGAGCTAGTTCGCCGTGCACTTGTTGTGTGCTGGACGAGCGCTTGTCGAACAAGCTCGTCAAGCCAGCTTGATGAACGTTTGCAATAGCAAACATGTTTGATATTGCAAGCATTCATCAAACTGGCTCGATCGATCGACGAGCTAGCGTTGACGAGCGCACGACGAGACAGATCATCAAGCCAGCTCGTCGAGCGATCGATGAGCCGGCTCACCGTGTAAACGGGGTATAAATTAGTGTTGTAGGAGTGAATCCGCTGTAGCTTGATGCAGCTCCGACTCTACTGCACTACCGCCGCCGTATTGACGACTCTGACGGGCGAGTCACCGATCTTGTCGTAATTTCAGCGGCGTTGTGGTTTAAAAAGGTAGGCCGAGCAAAAAGTTGCAATTTCCGACAAACACTGCAAATTTCCGCGACAGAGAATATTATGGGCGCTAATAATTTTAATTTTGCACCTAATTTTTCCAAAATGGGGTTTTCAATTTTATGTTTTCCAACAAAAAGAGAATTCGACAATTTTTCGACGGCCAAAAAATTACAGACGGCAACTGCCAGGTCGTCCGTGCTCGTGTTGCTGTTGCTTACTGCAAGTGACATGGCAACAAGCCGCACCAAGCGCACGTCAGCACACCACCGCTACATGTACGTTCAGGTCCCTGGTTCAGGTCAATGTAATAGTATTGACGTTTGCAGAAAATTAGAAATCATAGTTCTGTGACGTCAGCAAGTGCCCGGATGATGACGTCATCAAGGTGTGCTACTTTCCTCGGCATGTGCGTGATGACTGTCCATCCAAGTAAGCTGGTTCGACGACGATTGATAGAATAGTTTGCGTTTATTTTGTAAATAACATAAATCAATATTGTCACTCCACTCGACTTTTGTTATACAGAGATAGCAAGGTAAGCAGTTGGGTAAAAAGCACTGACGACGAGCTTCTTAGGGGTGTCAACGTCAGTCACCTTGAATGACCTTGAACCTTTAAAATAGGGGACATTGGTAATTTTTTTGCGATTTTGGACTGCGACGCACATTTCAAGAGTGAATTGCGCCGAAGTGGCTGGAGATAGACCAAGACAACCTGCATATGAAATTTTCGCCATTGAACGCCATTCTGGCAGTCTATATAAGTCCCGACCTCCGACGTTCAAGGAGGCCTGCGCATGTTTGTGTCAAAGAGAGGTACCCCCTAAAAAGTGATTGTTTTCTCGTATTGGCTTGTCTGGCGTGAAAACAAATGCAGATAGACACAGACATGCTGCTTATCATAACAAGCGCTGGCATCGAGCTTTTTAGCAGTATGAACATCGATGACCTTGAATGACTTTAAACCCCAAAATAAGGATTTTAGTGTTTTTTTGCTATTTTCGGCTGCAGAAAAGTGAATTACCACGAAATGGATGGAGATAGACCCAGACAACCTGCAAACAGGAACTGTTACAGGCTCTCACGCGTCTCCTGAGCATTAGGTCAGGTTTCTTGTTTTTGTTTACGTGCATGCGCCGGCGCGAAGCGAGGCTTCTAGCCTAATCAAGATCTGTGTGTTCCTGCGAGAGAAAAGACTGACGTATAGCCGCGGATAAAAATAAAGATCTCAATACTCAGATATGCGGTCCTCGCGACAAGTGCTAGGCCTACTGTATTCCCTGGCGATCGGCGACGTAACGGCAACAGTGTGACTTATGGACTAACTGACAACGTTTTCGACAGAGGTGTACAACAGTCTATACGTGGGCGGATACGGATTATGATCCACAGCACATTGAAGACACCAGCGGACTGGATTTTTGACAAGTGTACTCCATTTTAAGCAATTCAACTGAAATGTATATTTACACCTGGCAATACTGTCTTTATCATAAACTGCAAGCACAAAACCCAGGTGAGTATAGGCCTATAGTATACGCGTATACCTTGGCTTATTGGGCCACTTAGATAACAAGCCTCATAGATGTGGAATAAAAAAACAAAATGGCTTTTAAGTTTTTAGGCCGTGGTTATGAGTGAAACTGTAGAAAAACTATTTCGGCCCACTGCAGTGCCGACATACTGAGCGGCCGTTTGCCTAGGTATAGGCCAACTCTGCGCATTGCGCAAGCCTAAAACCAATTCAAGCAAGTTACTAACCTTGACTTGATTTTTTTTAGTTGAAAATTGGAACACCGGCTAGTTCTACTCTGCGGAACGTTTACACCAATTTGGATTTTTACGCCCTTTTCATTTTCAACTTAAGTCCCCGTAGAAATATGAGACAAAGGGAAAAACAAACAGACAGACGGACGGACGAACGGGCAGGCAATTGGACCCGTATTGCAGCTTATTACAAAAAATTGAGCTAATGCTCACGAGACGCACGAAAGCCTATAGCAGTTCCGGTTCAGTAGTCTAGCTGAAAATTGGAGCGTTCACGCTAAGTTAATATACAAATACCAAATTCTCTATCTGGATCGCATAACGATAGTAGCGTGGCGCCACCTTGTGAATGATATAGACTTGTGTCGCAGCCCGAAATTGCCAAAAAATCCATAAACCCCCTATTTTGGCGTTCAAGGTCATTCAAGGTCATTGAATTCGGCGCCAATCGAAAGCCAGTGTACGACTTCCTATTAGTGATTAATAGTAACCTAGGCCCTATCTCGCACCGTTACTGAGGTACAGTGACTTATTGGCCAGAAATCGCAAATTTTGCCCACCCACTCCCTCTCATTTAGCGCCCTCGTTCGGGGTGACCTTCTTCGACTTTATGGAAAAGTTTTACGGTTTCTGAAACTAGAGTCTTCCAGGCAGCCGACAGTGAAGAATTTTTGTGATCCTATCTTGCACCGTTTTTGACTGATCCACCCGCGTAAAAACGACCACACGATAGTGTGTGAAGTGTTATGTGGTGACCACACGAGGCGATCGTCGCGACGACCGGTCGCCGTGACCAGTCGTCTGTAGTGAATACACGAGAGGACGATCACGGCGATCTTTCAACAGTGTATTCACTACAAGCAACCGCTAACGGCGACGATCGCCTTGTATATCCATCACATTACGAAAATGCAACTAATGTACTGTAGCATATGATGACATTTTAAGGGGATCGCGAGTGGACTGAAAGTTTTAGTGTAGCGTGCACACGGTACAGACGTGAGCGGCTGACGGCGGGAATCAGCGCAAGGTACCACCGATCATAGATTAGTCGTCCGTAAGTTCACCAGAGGTCGAGCTGGCCGGCGGAGGCTTCCGTCACAGACAGAGAGTCTGGGAGAGATAGGAAAGATTATGTAGGTGGACCGAACGCGGCGTCGCAGACCGCAGTGTCGCGATAAATTGACGACCGACAGCTAGACAAACATCCAGGCGTCTTAGACGCGATGTCAGTCAGTGAGACAATAATCAAGGTTTGGACAGTTTGTCGCATGCTATTGAAAATCGAGATAAAAACGAAGCGAGCTGAAAGCGATCAAAAATCTCAAACCTACGCCGAAAATAGTGCTGCCATCTGGCAAATGCAAAAGATTTAATGGTAGGCTACTCCTAATACAGCTGCTATCTGCTAATGATAAAGAATGCTGACGAACTTGTAACTGGATCCAAAATCCCCAGAAAAATTTGAATTGCGAACTCTGAACTTTGAGTTGCGAAATCGACTAACTCTGACTTTTTTCTGGATCGCGCACAACCCTACCACGAAACGGCGCTGGAGAGTTAAGCCGGATTACTGCCAAAATATCAGATTTAAAAATACAAATATTTAATGACGTTATTATAAAAACATTGTGGCTGGCTGTGCTTTGTTGTTTTATCGTTTTTGCCCATTGTTTTGTGTTCGAGTGAAGACGTGATTTGTTGCAGCGGTAACCGGCAGCCTAACATTGCTATCACTCAGCCAGGTACACGTGGCTAATCCAGGTGAGACGGTTCTCCTGAAGTGCATGTTTCTGGCCGATCATTTCAACCTGTTCGACTACCCGGTCCTCTGGCGCAAGACACAGCTACACGACGACGTGCAGGTTGGCCAGCTGGTCAATAGGCTACTGCTGTTGTGCTGTTTTGTTTGCAGTTTTATCGTGCATCTCGCTGACGTAAGGAGCAGCGGTATTGCCGGCGTGAGTTGTCCGTCCATCTGTCTGTCCGTCTGTAAAGTCAATGTATCGTAGCCGTATACGTTGGTTTACTTATATACAAAGTAATTACGGCCTACACGAACTTACGGTTTTCGTTCCTCAGATTTTCAACATTGGTGCCCTAGTTTTGGATGTATACATTCTTCAATTTTGGTCAATCTGACTGCTGATCAAAACTGAAAGCCTGCACGAGCTTTCGATTTGTATTAAAATCATCAGAAACGCATTAGAGATTTTTAAAAACGTTATGCACTGTATGAATGCATCTTTTACTTACTTAATTGCTTACTTAAGCCACGGAGTTGTCAACGCGGGGCGTTGTATTGTTGAAAAGCGGACCGTGTATATACAATGTATGCAAGTAGAGGTTCATTTAAAAATATGTCACGCCTGAAGAGGAAGAGGGGATCAGATGGGGTGTGACAGTGTGACAGAGGCAAGGGGGAGTTCAGCAATATGTGATGTCACGTACGCCTTTGTGAAAAATTATTATAAATCTAAAGAATGTTTATCGTACCTGTTAGTCTCTGATATAATGCCTACCGATTCAAATACAGTAGGACGTTGGCTGTTATGACTCAAACTGTTCTTTTATTGCCAACTACTGTGTGTAGACTGAAAAAATAATGTTCGAAATGATCATGCTGATGAACAGATGCATTTATGCATTATATTCTATTTATGTGTAGATAAATAACTTCTGGCTGGCTTGGTAAGTACGGTGCTACATTCGGTAAGATGCATACAGTTGAGGGGGTATTGTGACCTGTGACCTATGTTTTCATAGGGGGGTTGGCCATGGCAGTTTGTGACAGAGGGAAGAGGGGGGAGTCAAATTTGGTCAAAAAAGAGTGATACATTTTTTGAATGGCCCTTAGATTTAATGCGCTGTTGTGTTAAATGTTGATGCAGATGAACATAATGGGTAACATCAAGCAACCGTTTCTAGCAGAAGATCGGTTTAAAGCCGCATTCACTGCGTCACCACCGCGCTATGGATTCCATCTTTACATTACCGGTCGGTTTGTGATATAGCATACGATTCTACGAGGTTCGTTCGATAAATAAGTTTACAAAATCGTGCTATTCCATTAATTTTTACAATGGAAAAAGTCCGAAATGTACGTTTTGTAGGGAATTTCTTTCCGAACGTATGTGGAAATTTTGTGAATGATGACATCATTATTGTGACGTCAACTGTCGATAGAACACAGTCTGTTTGTGTATCATTTTCCTCACCTGTAATATATCATCACTAACAAGTGACAAACACGTCAAACAGCATATGTAGCGAGAAAAAAACGAATAAACTTAAATCAATGTCTTCTTTTTAAACGCTAAACACTAGCGTTTTATTTTTCAACATATTGTTCGAATTCGTTCAAACATTTGTCTCGTATGTCAACAAATTTCTGAATGCCCGATGCCAAGAAAGATGCTGGCTGCTGTTCAAAGCCAGACCCGTCGAGAAGGTGGGGTAGGGGGTAAGCTACCCCAGGCCTCGCAAAGTTTGGGGGCCGCGCCATCGCTCTGTAATACAAAATACACCAGAATAAACCACTATTTCGAAAAAAATTTTTAAAAAATTATCCCTAGATAGGCCCCACGAACATGTTTCGGTGGCCCGCGAGAATGTTTCCCTGGGCCCCGCTGTGGCTCTCGACGGGCCTGTTCAAAGCACTGACGAACATTTGATTGCACCTCGGTATACGGCGAAAATATCTGCCCACCTAGCATTTTCTTACACCAAACGTGTACTGTTGGCTTCGTAAAACATTTGTCGCCATATGCTGGATGCATTTAAAAATAAATCTGAGTTGCATCAAGTCTTTTTCCCCACAAAAAAACAATAACGGCTCGCTGTTCGTTACCGGACGATCTCAATGGCAACGTCGCGGTATTTAATGTTTATATCGTAATAAAACTCACAGCTAATACTCACAATGAATATCCCCACAGAGGTATATTTCGAATTTTTCTACTTTAAGAATTAATGGGATGGCGCTACTTTGTAAACTTATGTATCGAACGACCCTCGTATGTTATCATATTGCGGAAGCATTTATACGCCAAATATTGTTACGTAAACCTGTAGCGTCAAAAATATTTTTGTACATTGTTTTTAATGAACATATTTGACGTAAAGATTACAGATTTATCTATAGTTCCAGAATAAAAGTTCACGATACAAACACAACCTGACGACGTTTAACTGCTCCGAACTAGACGTTCACGAAATAGATACTAATATTTTTAGCTTTTAAGCTATTAATTTTTTTTCCTGCCTGTCTATATGTCTGGCTGTTTCACACCGGTTCCCTGTCAAAAGATGAGTGATTGGGTTGCTGATGCAGGTGCAAGGCAGGTAGACGCAGGTAACTACACCTGTGAACTGCGCGGACCTCTGTCACAAATCCTCCGACAACTAACTCACTATCTTTTTGTTCGTGGTGTGTATATTTTTGATGTTTATTTATAAATAGAAATGAAATTCATCAAATAGTCATTCGTAAAGTTTTCCTATGCTTTTCATACGATCTTTTATGGATTGCATTTTTCTGACGATTGTCGTACGTCTGTCTTTTCTAAGTTTTTTTCCGATTTTTGGCACTCGAACCTCTGAAAGTTGGGTTTATTGTCGAGAATAATTATTACTGATGTCGCATTATGTTGTCACGTGCGTAGAGTAGTTCTAGAATAATCGTGTCTGTTACAGCACCTGTGATGTCGGTCACGCTGTTAATCGGAGATGCCGCCAACGAGCTCCGCGCTGATAACTCCCGGGTGCCCCCGATGACGTCATCAGGCGGCGGTGACGTCATAGCGCCGGGGAAACCTCGCGTCAGCTCGGCGCTGACCGAAGACCAGCCTAGCAAGGTGCGCTGCTTCGCTGTGGGCGGATATCCGCCACCTCGCCTCGAGGTTCGCGTCGACCCATGTGTTAGAGTGAATACAATAAAATAAGACAGAATCATTAGGCCTACAGTTTCATAGACATAGCAGCAGAAAAAAAGAAGAAGAGGAATAAGAAAATAATAATAATGATGATGATGATGATGCAGATTAGCGTGATTAACGGTTCGAGGTTCGCGTTGACCCACGGCTTAACGTCACCGCTCGGATGACTCGAATTATCTAAAATACTTGATTACTCGCGAGATAATGAAAGAATGCACAAAATAAAGGCAGTCACGTGACGTGGGTCTGCAAGTGCAATAATTTCACTCTACCATCATCGTCATTATCGTCATCATGACACGTACACAGCTGAGGTCTGTTGCAACGACTCTCCACGATGTCCACGTTCGTCTGCACTCTGCCACTCCACCATCGTATCGCGATAAAACGAGTTGCGCTGTAGTGATTTACACAGTACTATATTGTTAAACTGATGATTTTTTTTATAACGTCACCGCTCGGATGGTGCTACGACGCGGTGTGAACATGGCGACGAGTTCCGCCGGTGAAGTGGTCGGATTGCGTCGACTGCTAGAAAGAACTGAGCTGACGACGTTTAATTACCGGTTTTATTCAATTCTGATTCACCCATCTGAGTAGTAACCGTGCCTGGCGTAGAGCAACGCGTTAACCACTATACGCCAGACCTACGTCGTGACCGTGATCTCAACCCTGTATGCTATCAAAGGAAAATGCCCAGTCAGTCGTGGTGCATGATGACGTTTAATTACGTGGCATCGTCTGCCGACGATGGGAGATGGGCGCACTGCATTGCGACAGTCGCCGGCAGACGGCCTGTTGTCGACAGCGTCCAACTTAACGTACACTGTACGTCATAATCTAGGCCTAATCGATCGCGACCAGATAGAATATGACAGCACAAGTGCCTGACTTGGTCTGTTTCAGTTCTTAGGTTGCTTTCAGCCAATCCCTCAAAGACAGTGACTTGTCAGCATATTTGCGATGTTACTGGCCATGTTAGTAGCCTAGCTTTTGTGTTGGTTTTTTATGTATCAGTTGGGCAACTGTTAGCGCTCATTTATTTGTACCTGGTTGTCCAGCCGTGATGTTACACTGTAAATTGTTATGGAAATTCCGTCATGAAATAAGTTAATAAATATTGAAGCCAGTTAAAGGGTGTACAGAACGACAGAACTGAAACTGAACTGAACTGAACTAAACTGAACTAGGAGTTCAGTTTAGTGATACAGTAATTACCGTTCAGTTTTGTTTTGTCTTTTTTGTACACCTTTATATAAGATTCAACCGTTGACTGGGCTAATACAAAATATGAACAAATGGACAGGCAATTAAAATCAAAGTAAAACAATAACAAAAGTCCGCTATAAGACAAGCAATTTAATAAATGACTGATGATTAGTATTGAAAACAAAAAAAAGCTGAATAATTTATAAAGACCTGATGAACAGTTTGAATGATGCCAGTAGCCTAACTGTTCACCTGGGTGGTTGGTTATATGCCGAAATTGTCAACCTTTCACCCTAAGCCGGCCACAGCGATTTCGCTTTTTACCCAATTGCTTTGCACTCGTTTATTATGCGACCGTTCTAATACGCTGCATTGCGGGTCTCGCCCATCCGTGTCGCCGTTTGTGCGTTTGTCCCAAAATCAAAAAGCGTTCATAGACAAGACAAAAATGGTGCGAACGTTCAGGGAAAGAGTAGCCTGCGTACCAGTTTTTAGTTAAAAAGGTGGGTTACAGTTAGCGTTAAAACTGTACAGTGCAGTGGACGAGTACGCATAGCCAGGCGGACGGCCACATATTATTTCGACACTGTACCGCATTTTTCTTGTTATTCAGATGCTCCTCGTATAATCTGTCTGACGACGTCGGCAGCGATTGAAGAGAAAAACGTAGCTTTAGTGTGTCGAGTTGTCAGCAAGCCTCTAGCGTCGTTCGTCTTCTGGCAAATCGTCGACGACGACAACGACGACGGAGTTGTCCGCGGTACTACGACAAGACTAATGGACGGAGAACGCAATCAACTCTACTGGGCCACCGTCTCTGTATGTTTTGCTTATCTGCCGTTTTCCATTTGTGTCGTGCCGTGCAGGTTTTTGTGAGACTATCTATTGCGGTTCTTTTGTTTCTTCAGGTAATGCAGAAAGCGACGTTAGGTAAAGTGGGAACTTAACAGGGCTGCCGTGGGAATTGGATTTCAATTCCCATACCCATCCCATACCCACAAAAAGCCTGTGGGAATTCCCATAGAATTCCTACGGAATTCCCACAAATTCCCTTTACCCAATGAACCCAAAAATCTTTCATACTTAATTACTTAGGCCTATACCTCACACCTCGCATCTTTTCGTTGGGTGCATGTTTTTGCTGTTTCTCATGACATTGTATACTTTAAGTGCAGTCGGTTTTTTTGTTATCCGTTGTAGAAGATAGGCCTATCCATAAACGTAGTGGGCTCCAGGTTATAAGCTTACTGCTGTTAATTGAATAAGCTCCCTCCCCTCAACACCGACAAAACTCAAATGTTTAATCTTGGTTGGCATTTCTGACACAACTCGTCACAGTGTTGTGAGGTACAGAAAGAGATGAGTTGTGGCAATGCTAGTGGAGCAAAGCATTTTCTCTGTATCTGCGTTTTACGAAACACTTCGTTAAAAACACAGATGGATTTATTATTAATGGAAAGTCAGTCAGCCTAGCCAGAGATAATAATTTACAAGAATACTAGCAGTTAATAGTCACCCAGTTGCTGTACCAACAGTGCTAAAGTCCTAAAAGTAACGCCTAGAATGCCTGGCTGCTGCTGCTGACTGGACGTTACTCTGATTGCGTCACTTGCTGCAGCGACGGCGACGTACAGGCCAGCGGTTTTGGTCTCTCGGAAGACTATTATGCGTTTGCGCTTAATCTCACATCTATCCAAAAATCCCCACAGAATTCCTACAGAACCCACGGGAATTCAGCACAGTTCCCATACCCATCCCATACCCATACACATGGGAATTTCCATGGGAATTCCCATGCCCACGGCATGAATTCTCATGCCCACGGCAGCCCTGGAACTTAAACGGTCATTCGATGACCATTTATGTCAGGAATACTCGTACCAAAAAATATTGGAATATGACAGTTACATGTACAATCAGACGCAATCGATAATATCGGGAATCACCTTATGAGACACAGTGTAGTAGAAGATAATGATGGCAGTGATATTAATGATTTGATTAGAGATTGTTGTTACTTGTGCTTTTAGGATCGTGTCGATGACGTGGTCGAAGCTCGCCTCTACGTTCGTGACGTCACGGTCACGTGTTACCGGCGACGCTACACGCTGTTCGCAGAGAACACGGTCGCTGTCGTCACGAAGGACGTCGATCTTTATCAAAGTAATACTATGACACTTTTGTTTAGACCAAAATTTAACACACTACGTAAATACGTATTGTCGTTATTTTCTATTGTTTTGATAGCTCTAAAACCATCTGGCATTTTCAGTGCTGTCTTAAGTTTATCGTTTTGCTGCCATCACAAAGTGAATAAAGATTTTCATTTACAGCACCGTCGTCACATTCTTTTTCAGTACCGCATTTCTGTTGAAGAGGTTATGTGACAGGGTCAGTTATAAAGTGTTTACACGATGAAGCAAACACGAAGCAAATGTATTAAATATAGCCTACATGTGCACGACGTGTGCTCTAAGTTTGCTTTATGTTTGCTTCATGTTTGCTTTATTGTGTAAACACTCAATTACTATATTTTTCCCCACTTTTTATCGCTTTCTCTGGCTGTTACTTTCAATGTCCTACAGACTTCTGTCGTCAGTCGCGTTTGGCGTATCTTTTACGACCGATGTCACATTTCGTTGCATAAAACAATAATAAAACACCCACAAACGTGTTTTCACTGAAAAAAAACAATAATGACAAAAATACAAAAATAAATATAAATACGGTGGGCTTTGCTTTTTTTCTAAAAAAAGATATTTTATGTTTAGTAGCTGGTTTGAAATTCGACGCCCCTATAAACGCAGCTAGACCGCATGTCTTGCAATGCAGTTCATTTAACTGTTGAAAACTCCAGCAAATGAATGTATGCATACATTATATTTTTTTGTTGACTACTTGTATTTTTATTTTTATTTTGTACGTATAGGTCTACGTAAAGTCGTTGTACGTACTGTATCTTCGTGAAATTTACGAATGTTCGTTTTAATTATTCCTTTGCGATTACTGTTGACGCGCAGACGATCACGTGACGTCACGACTTACGTCGAGCGATAGCGATAGCGATAACGACATCAAAGTCGCTCATCGGTCACGTCACAGTGCTACCGGAAGACGTAGTCGACTGTATCGGCGACCAGGAAACAATATGACGGCAACGTCCGGCGAAGCGACTTCTGTACTGAGCACCAGAAGGACGTGTTGCATGGCGATTGTAATAATAATCAGCGTATTGCTGACATAGCGTCCATAAAATGTGGTCGCTTTAATAGGGCCGACTGTATAAAAAAAGAAAGCTATCCGAAAGCCAATTTCAGTAGACTCAGCTTAAAAACTGTGGTGTTTCACCCGAAGGTTGGGGACGTTCTCATAAGAATAGATCTCTAATGTTGAGGCTTTAAGAAGCAAAAATCTTAAGCTAACTATAGCGCTCGTGAGAGTGCATATCTCCGCCAAGTGAAGTGATTTAAACATTACTACTGTAAAATGTAGAAGTTTTCACAGCAGGGCGCCACCGTTCTTGCCAGTTGTGTATGACACGTGGAGATGATAATGAGTCATCGTGTACACACACACACACACAGACGGACAGTACGACCAATTTCTTAATCTCCTCCAATGTTCACTACGTTCACCTTGGCGGAGATAATTATTCGCGCAGTTACATTTTAAGTATCGTAACCTCTGTGATCGTCACGATACGGTATATATACGGACAACTGGATGGACGGACGGACAGATAGACAACTTAAGGTGCGGTCACACTAGCGGTTCAAACGGCCGTCCGAACGGGCCGTCCGGACTAGAGATAGGCCTAACCATGGAAATGGGATTCCCAATGGGAATGGAAATCCCGCGGGAATCCCATGGGAATGAAAATTAATGACAAAATTAAGAATGGGAATGGGCAGGAATGGGACACAACCTGTATGGTTCCCATCGCCGGATGCCGTGTCTGGCTTATGTTCTGGCTAGAAAAAGAAAGATACTGTTTTTCGTCAAAGTCGAATACAATTCAGCATATATTTTCTGTAGTTTGTAATGTTCGGTAATAATGACTGTCGTGACAAGTTTTTACGCGCAACAGCAGGTACAGCAGTAACTTCGCTGATCGGATCAGACGCGTTACCACTACACCACGCCTACCGCCCAGTGTATGACAAATCTATTGCGGCTAAAAATTCAGCAATACTTTATTGTGCCACAATTTGCTAAAGTGGCTGAAAACGAAAACGTATATGTTATAAGTTGTCAAGTATTTTGACATGCTCATGAGTACATCAGAAGCAACAGTCAGCATTTACAGCACAACTGCAACTATTTGCACAATGATTTTTATTAAAAACAAATTTAACAAAAATATGTTTTTTGTACAAAAACAATTTGAGACAGTTTTTGATAGACTTTGAATGATATTGCTGTTTAAAAAAGTTTGAATTCTTTGTAGCAGTAAGATTTATGGATTGGACACTGGTGAATAACTCATTATTGTTAATATTTACATTGGCTGCATTTTATTCGCTTTCTGCAAGGGTTGGCAATTTTCTGCGAAGATGGTTCCAACCATATAAGCATAAAAAGGCAAACGATTAAACAATGTTAGGTCATACGACTGGTGTTCTGGCGCATTTTAATGAATTTTTCTTTAAAGGTTAATATCTTTTTGGCATGTATAATATATTGATATTCAGCTAACGACAAGTGAGTTAATTGCTATTAGTGAACATTAACATTTTACCCAACTTTGTACTGGCAGACTGGCAAACCTAACTGCCAGTTTCTGCTGAACTGCTTTAAACCACGGTTTAAACCATCTTTGACAAAAATCTGCCGACCCTGGCTGATATGAATAAGTATAATGCCGATAGTTAAACTGCTAGCTAAAAAATTATGGGCACTTTGATACACACAGATATGTTAATTCTGCTTTCAGCCACTTTAGTTCTTTAGCTTGTGTAGCTCAACTTTAAGCTACAACAGCATTTAAAAGCTTGAATTTAAAGTAGCCGCATCTTCAGCCACTTTAGCAAATAAGCAGAATTTGTGCGGCTAAATCTTCAACCGCAATAGCATATGAAACAGTAGAAATTGACAAGTGGCTGCATTTTCAGCCACTTTAGTAAATTTTCAGAGTTTGTGTGGCTGAATTTTTAGCCGCGATAGCATTGTGCAAGTTTATACATGGTAGCGCAAAAACGGGGACACTACACAGACTCGTAGCCTATAAACTACGCAAGCTGATGTCGTACTTTATATCAGAAATCGTAGTTCCTTTGTATTTTCTGCACTTAACGATGATTGGTAAAATAATGGGGTGTTTACGCGATCCAGCAAACGTCCAGCAAACTTCCAGCAAATGTATTCAAAATACACGTGCTAATGCTGGACGTTTGCTAGATCGTGTAAACACCCTACAAAGTTTATCGTTTCGATAAACTTACGCGTATACCATACTTACGTATACCATACATACAGCCTGATCACAATTGTTTTACTCATACTCGCAAACTAAATGTCTAAAAAAGATTAGAAGTAGCCTAAAACAATAAACAAAATATTTATTTATAGTTATAATTTTTTGCAGACACAGAATACGAAGTAAAAATGACAACAGGAAAAATTGAAATTGCACTTGAGAATGTCAATGCAGAGTGTCGGTGTAGTGGAAAATTCGTCGCGCCGGAAAATAATTCTTGCATGCAGCAGTACGGGTTGGGGTTTTAGGGATAAGGTTAAAGTTATGGTCAGGGTCAGGGTTAAGAGTAAGGTTAAAATCAGAATTAGGATTATGGCTAGGATTAGGATTAGGGTTAGGGTTAGGGTTAGTTACATTGTGAGAATATAGAGGTGGGAAGAATTTTCCAGGTGCGACAAATTTTCCGCGACACGGATTTATCATATTTAAGGTGTTTTCATTGCAAACATGTACGGTTTTCATGGAGTACTACAGGACTGATATGGACCAGGTAAGTGAAAAACTTATCGTCAGATCGCCAAATCTTTCTTAAAAATTGCACAGTCCAACTATATCATTATCATCGTCATTACTAGGCCTATCAATTGAGGCATTTACCGAACACACTGTCGGAATTATCAAGTTCGTCGACACTTAATAGATTATCTTTTATCCTAAAATCGTTCATGAAAATATGGAACTTTTTAAATTATAAAACTAAGTTATTTGCAATTACATTACCTTGATTAATTACAGGGTCTATCGAACCACACGGCACTCAATTTAGCTGGACACTCGCGTGATTCGAGCGTATTTTTTTGTGTGCGACTTACTGTCCATGAAATCTGCATCGATTAGCATACAATAATGTTTGTTCAGTAGCTGAATTTGTGCATCTACAATTAGAAATTCATTTTTGGCGATGATTCTATGACTTCACATCTGTTTGATGGTATATAGTTTGCTATGGTAAGCTTACTCGCTTTAAGCAAGCGTAAATTCACGCAAGGCAGGTGGCGAGACGAGATTTACTAAACAAATTAGTTGTACGTAACAAAATAAATGCTGGCACAAAATCAGTTTTAAAAATAATCAAACCTGGCCGAATTAAAAATGAGAAATAATGTACTGCAGCTGTTTTGTTATATAACATGGTTCACCAAAGTAATACCCCGTTTACACGATGAAGCAAACATGAAGCAAACTTAGAGCACACGTCGCGCACGTGTATTTTGAATAAGTTTGCTTCATGTTTGCTTCATGTATGCTTTTTCTTGTAAACAGAATATAAGTTACCAAGGTTTTATCGTAACTTTGTCAATTATAACAAATTTCAGATCACTAATTTCAATATAAGCATTTGAACGACTGCGTATTGAAAAAACTTTTGTACCGGGTATCGAAATCTATGAAGTGTTCTTACTGCGCAGAGTTTTAGCAGAAAAATTACATTGACTGGACAACATTATCTGTAAAGTGAGCCTCAATTTATTAGCATTTTTGCTATTATATTTTTTTAAAAAACGACTTACAAATTGTATTATTCAGCCACTGCATTTCTGCCGTGTTTAATATTTATATAAATGTTGCAAAGTAAGTGTCCGTACACCAGTTACAAAAATTATCAGCGATTGCAATAACCGTATTCGCTAAGTTTCATTATTTTGATGCGTTGTTTTTCAGTCACTGACGCGAAAGTGGCGTCGCTGTTTCACATCGGCAAAAAAATTCTTTCGATGAAACCGAACAAACGAACGCGATCTCGCGATTCAGCTAGAAACAGCTAAACCGGAAAGAAACGTCGTTTGAATGCAGAAGCCGTATGACGTCATTACCGGTGACCGCGGTCACGTGACCACTGGATAACGTCGTCAGCGGCCGTCATAGCGCCATGAAGCCCCATGTCGTGCCACGTCGCCGGGTGAGCCACGCCGGGCCCGCGCTGCCGGTGTCCCATTATAGGATCGCCTTCCACCCCAGAAAAGTCCCCTCGGCAGACAATTGACCGGCAAAAATCCGCTCCGCCCGGCGGCCGTCTGGGCAGGGCGTATTT
>Ga0209671_1000601_pt1 | contig 25098 bp, 21 predicted proteins | sample WorMetHERISLAND2_2_FD_187401 | JGI IMG/M metagenome (GOLD analysis project Ga0209671, IMG submission 187401) | Marine gutless worms symbiont microbial communities from Max Planck institute for Marine Microbiology, Germany - Olavius geniculatus... | ecosystem: Host-associated > Annelida >... | reverse complement strand
TGGCGCTTCCAACAATACCTTAGGTGTGTCGCCATTTCTATTTTATTTTTTTGGCGTTTCTACAAATATATCAATTTAATTAATGCCAACCCAAGAGACCGTTTGGTTGCGGCTCTGCCGCGCTGTGATCTCTGTGTCCTCGTGGTGATAAAAATTACTCCGAGTACGTCACCGTAATTACGAATAGAAGCACTATGTGCAGTTTATCTACGCAGGCGTTTGGCCAACCGCAATGCCTCAAATTCCATCAAACCCGCCTGGAGGTTTGACACAAAATGCAAAGATCGAATATCAATCCCGCCATTAACCTCGTTTTAACGCCTATCAGAGAATTTAGAATCAATCATACCTTTAGGATCTTCTGGCTTTTTGTAATCTCCCTGGGATTAGTCGCCTGCACGACGCTGCCGGATCCGGGGACGTAAACGCTGACCCTCGCTTATGAACCCCATCCAAACAGCCGCCTGGCCGTTGTCAGCCGCGATTTGATAAAGGATGCCGAGAGCGGCACTTCGGGATTCCGGAAATTGTTCCGCAACGATGATGCCATGCGGTGGCGGTTTTTGATGGCCGATATGGCCGAAGAAACCTTGGATATGCAGTATTTCATATGGAAAGGGGATGCCAGCGGCGATTTGCTGCTCGACCGCGTGATCAAAGCCGCCGACCGCGGAGTGCGGGTGCGCCTATTGATCGATGACATCTATGTCATTGGCATCGACCGGACCGTGGCGGGTCTGAGCCAGCACCCCCAAATCGAAGTGCGCCTTTTCAATCCGATGCAAGGGCGCAGCAGCTCGATGATTGCTTTCGTCCTGGAATACCTGGGGAACATCGAACAGTTGAACCATCGCATGCACAACAAGCTGATCGTAGCCGACAACCGCTTTACCATCGTGGGCGGGAGAAATATCGGCAACGAATATTTCGGACTCAACCCCAAGCATAATTTCACCGATTTTGATGTGGTGGCTTTCGGTCCGGTTGCCAAGAAGGTATCCACATCCTTCGATCTTTACTGGAACAACCAGTGGGCCTATCCCGGCGAGGCGTTGTTGCAGAATTTTAAAGATCAGGATCTATTGACACCCCTGCGGGATGAACTCCGGGAGCAGCTGGATTACAACCAGGAGTTGTTAACCGAGTTCGAGCAGCAAAACCAGAATGCGAAGGCCCTGCTGCTGATGTTGGAAGATCGAATGAAAGGCGGCACCGCCCGGGTAATATACGATGAACCCCTGGTCGGGGAAGAAATACCGCCGGTGCAGCTCGTCGAAACCCTGGGAGAATTAGCTCGCAACGCCCGGCATGAATTGCTGATCTCAACACCTTATTTCATACCCCACGAGGATTTTTATCAGGCCGTCCCCGATTTAAAAGCGAGGGGCGTTCGGGTCGTGGTTCTGACAAACTCGCTGGGCTCCACCAACCATCCCATCGTACACAGCGGCTATAAAAAGCATCGCAAAAAGGTGATCGAAATGGGCGTTGTGCTTTATGAAATGCGCCACGACGCCAGCGCCAGAGGAAAATTCGACACGCCGCCGGTGCAGTCAAAGGCATTCGGTCTGCACGCCAAATATATTATTATCGATCGCCGGCATACCTTTGTCGGGTCTCTGAATCTGGATCCGCGCTCTATCTACATCAACACCGAAATGGGCATCATCATCGACAGTGCGACCCTAGCTGCAGCGGCCGCGCAGGAGTTCGAGGAGGAACTGAAACCGGAAAACTCCTGGCAGGTTCTGCTGGATGATAAAAAGCGCTTGCTTTGGAAAGCCGGCGACAAAATCGTTCAAAGGGAGCCGGCCCGCACATTCGCGCAACGCTTTCAATCCTGGTTTTTCGGACTGTTCGACCTGGATGATCAACTTTGAGGGTCACGAATCCATACGATGAGGGGATATTCGGAAACTTATCAGTGGCAACAATCTGGGAAATGCTTTAAATTGTTGTTTACATGATCAAAATAAGTAAGGAGGCGATTAATGGCAGACCATCCCAAAGGCGCAATCCTACAGCGCGACAAACAGACCTACGCTATTGTTCCGAGAACCCCGGTAGGTATCGTCACACCCGACGATCTGGAATCTCTGGCCAAGGTTGTCCGCAAATATCAGATTCCTGTGATAAAGATTACATCCGGCCAGAGATTTGCCCTGGTCGGCATGCAGAAAGAAGATGTGAACAAGATCTGGGATGAGTTGGGTATGGATGTGGGCAAAGCGGTTGAGCTCTGCCTCCATTATGTTCAGGCCTGCCCGGGAACCGCTGTATGCAAATTCGGTACCCAAGATTCCTTGGGACTCGGCACGGAAATCGAAAGTTTTTTTCCGGTATGGAACTTCCGGCCAAAGTTAAAATCGGTGTATCCGGCTGCCCGTTTTGCTGTGGTGAAAGCTTTGTGCGTGATATTGGTATTTTCGGCAAGAAAAAAGGATGGACCTTTATCATCGGCGGAAGTTCGGCCAGACGTCCCCGCATTGGAGACATCCTGAAGGAAGATTTGGACAGAGATGAAGTTATCGATCTGACCAAACGATGTCTGCAGCAGTATAGTGAGAACGCCAAGAAAAAGGAGCGCATGGCAAGGTTTGTCGATAGATTCGGAATTGAAAATCTAAAAGAAGCCCTATTCTAATTTCGATGTCTTGGAGGTGGATAAATGAGCATCAATATCAAATATTACGCGAATATTTTAACCCCGTTCAGCCCGCTGGTAACCAAGAAGATTAAGGAAGTCTTAGCCTTCAATTTACCGCTTGATATCATATGCACAAGCCACGGTATTATCTGGCGCGACAAGCCTGAGCAGATTGTTGAAAAATATTTAAAATGGGCTGGTGACTATCAGGAAAACCAGATCACTATTCTTTACGACACCATGTGGAATGGAACCCGCCTTATGGCTGAGAAAATTGCCGAAGGTATTAGCGATAATGACAAAGAGGTTAATGTTAAATTATTTAATCTGGCCAAAACCGACAAAAATGATGTCATTACGGAAGTTTTTAAGTCCAAAGCAATCCTGATGGGTTCTCCAACGATAAACCGGGGAATCTTGGTTTCAGTCGCGGGTATTCTAGAGGAAATTGATGGACTAAAATTTAAAAAGAAAAAGGCCGCCGCATTTGGCTGTTATGGCTGGAGTGGCGAGTCGACGAAAATTATTTCTGAAAAGCTAAAGGCAGCTGGTTTTGAAGTGGTTGATGACGGAATTAAAGCCATGTGGAATCCGGATGATGAAAATATAGTCAAATGCGTTGAATATGGCAGACAGTTAGCTGCCAAAATATTGTAATATCATTGAAATCTGAAATTTAATTAAAATTGTTCTCTTTTGGTGACACTTTCAAGATATCGCCGTTGAGACGATGTAATAATTGCTATTAAGTCCGGAGCAGTAAAATGCTAAAGGTCAATCCTCATCCCGAATATCCGCCCGATGAAGGCAGATATGTCAGGGGTAATGATGCTTCCCCGGTGGCCGATGCAATTATCCTGAATCATGACGCTGATAAAATACCGCCTGAAATTGAAGTGCTTGTAAGAACCGGTATTGAAAGCGGTGCCGCCCTTTCCGGAACTATTCAAACAGAAAATATAGGATTTGAAAAAGTTGTCTGCAATATCGTGGCGATTCCGAACATCCGACACATGATCGTCGGTGGACCGGAATCCGAGGGCCACTTGACCGGATTTCGGAACATTTTTTGAAAAGCGCTATAAACAAAAGGCGGACACAGCATAAAGCGGTCCGCCTTCTATTTCTTGCTTGAGGAGTGAAAGATCAAATATCGGATTTAAATATTTAGCTGCTGGCCTCAGGCGCCGAGCCATACGTCTGGCAGCATATACATACTAATCATCGCGACTATCCAGGATCGAGAATCGAGTATCCAGCGACCAGAAGCCGGCGACCAGTGACCAGTGACAAGTAACCAGAGACCAGCCGCCAACCCCTATTTCAGCTTATCCAGCCACTCACCCCTGGCAAACCATTTCAGCCTCAATTTATCGAGCATGCCGCTGGCCTCGATGTTGTTGAGTGTATTGGTGGTCCAGTTCATCAGCAGCGGGTCGTTGGCGGGGATGGCAATACCGATGGGTTCATAGGTCAGGGGGGTGACCACCGAGAGCAGGCCGGCCTCCGGGTAGCGGAAGACGGAAACCACGCAAATGGGGTAGTCGGCGATCATGGCCTGGACTTTGTCATTCAACACCATGTCCACGGCCTCGTCATAGGTCCCGGTGGTGTGCAGGGTGGTTTTATCGAGAACGCTCTCGGCAAATGCCTGGCTGGTCGAGCCTCTCAAGGCCACCAGTTTCGTATCGGGGCTGTTGACCTCGGCGGCGTCCTTGGCCTGGGCGATGGTTTTGATTTTGGTTAAAAAGGCCTTGCCGGAGACAAAATAGGGACCGACAAAGGCGACCTTCAAATTGCGGTTGGGAGTGATGGTCATGCCGGACAGAACAATGTCGACCTGTCCGGATTCCAGCGCCGGCAGCAGTTCGGGAAACGGTTTGACAACGAATTTCACCTTGACCCCCATGGCACCGGCCATCAGTCTGGCCAGATCGGCTTCGAGGCCGAAAATCTCCCCGTCCTTGGCGGTCATGTTCAGCGGCGGCATTCCGCCCATCGTGCCCACGATCAACTGGCCTCTTTTCTGGATGCGGTCGAGCACCGGTGAGGACGAAGTGCTGCCGGATCCCTGCTGCATCTCGGCACATCCGGTAAAAAAGATCAGGGCCAGCACTGCAACGATAATAAATTTAGCAAACTTCATATGCTCTCTCCTTTCAATAAATATCTTCAAAAATAGGGTTCTTCATCACAATGGTTGGTGAAATGTAACTTATAAGTAGGATGAATCCGTAAAAAGTCGAATTCAGCATGTGTTTGGTGTTTCGTGTTTGGTATTTGGTTTGACACTTAACTCTTTATATCAAGGTGCTATGCCTCTTCACACTGAACACCAAAAACCAAACACTCTCGTAAACAGGTCGTTTTCGACTTTTTACGAGACATTCAAGTATAGTAGTTTTGATTCCATAAACATACTTCTTTGCAGATGCTCCCTAAAATTAGATCTAAATGTAGGCATCTTTGAGATTTTGTAAACACCGATTCCGGGCAGTTTCTTTAACTCTAAAAGCGACATCGCCGGCCTGCAAGGTGCTGGCGAGACATCTACAAGGCAGATCGTAAAGAGAGACGCAGCTCTCAACTCATGGGACAGGGAATGCGTGCGCGGAAATCACTGGGTGTCACGCCCCACATTAAAGATTTCCATGCGATTGTTGCGGTGGGGATGCTTGGTTGAAGGCCCCTCGGTCAACACCACCAGGTTTCCGGAAACATCCTGGGTGTCCAGCCAGTCCCGAACCCAGGGTTTCCAGTCATCCGGGTGGTCGGGTTCGTTCGCGGGAAAGACGCCGTATGAAAACATGAGGTCCTGGCAGGTCTTTTCCTGGGAACTCACCGCGGTGACCCAGATCGGCAGTTTGAAACGGGCGATACTCCTGGCAGTGGCTCCGCTGTGGGTCGGAACGATTACGGTGGCCGGGGAAATTCGCTGAAGAGTGCTTTCGACACTGGCGGCGATCAAATCTGCTACCCGCATTTGGCCTTCACTATGGCACTCATTGATAATTTTTGGGCTCGAATAAGCTGCCCGATGCGGTTCTATGGCGGCCGCGATTCCGGCCAACATGGCGACCGCTTCTCCGGGGTAGCGACCCATCGCCGATTCGCCGGACAACATCACGCAGTCGGTGCCGTCTAAAATGGCGTTGGCCACATCGGTGGCCTCGGCCCGGGTCGGCCGACGATTGGTGGTCATGGATTCCAGCATCTGGGTGGCGGTAATCACCGGCTTGCCCATCTCGTTGGCGCGGCGCATGAGGAGTTTCTGGGCCACGGCGATTTGTTCGATGGGGATTTCGACACCCAGATCGCCGCGGGCGATCATGATGCCGTCGGCTGCCTGCAGGATTTCCGTCAAATGGCGGCGGGCACCGGCACGTTCGATTTTGGCAATGATAAAAGGGTCATGCCCCAACTGCTGGGCAGCCTGACGCACCGCCTCGATGTCGTCGGCAGTTTCGACAAATGACTGGCTGACGGCATCGACCCCATGGGCCAGGGCAAATTCAAGGCAATCGTGGTCATGGGCGGTAAAGGCGCTGATGCCCAGATCGATGCGCGGCAGGTTGAGGCCTTTGCGGGACCGCAATTCGCCGCCGACGATCACGTTGCAGTAAACCTCGCTTCCGTCTATCCGGGCAACCACAAGTTCGATGTAGCCGTCATTGAGAAACAGGTGATCCCCTTTTTTAACCGTCTGAGGCAATTGCGAGAAACTCACTGAAACCCGCTGGGCATCACCGATAATTTTTTCCGTCGTCAAGGTAAATGAATCACCGGCATTCAGCTCAATGGGCTCATCGACCAATTTTCCGATTCGCATTTTGGGCCCGGGCAGATCGGCCATGATGGCCACCCGTCTTCCGGTTGCCTGGGCCGCGGCCTTGATATTGGCGATGGTTTTCCGGTGGCTGGCAAAATCGCCGTGGGAAAAATTTAAGCGAGCGACATTCATGCCGGCCCGGATAATTTTTTCCAACATGCGGGGTGAATCGGATGCCGGTCCGATGGTGCAGACCAACTTGGTTTTGTTGGCAGGGAAGGGCATGGCGTTGTTCCTCGTTATGAAGTATTAGCGCTAAAACGTCGAAAACCAGGTTTGGAGAGGGATATAACAAATATTCGAATGCGGAAGTGGGAATGCGGAAGGTCGAATTTACTCCTTTCCGCATTCCGCATTCCCACTTCCGCATTCACTTAACTCAATTCCAGGTATTTCTCAATGCCAACATTGAATCTTTCCTCGAACGCCCTGTCGATCTTCTGAATCGGGTTGGCGCCGAGAAAGGCGAGCAGTTTGTCCAGTTCGGCTTTTCTGTCGTCGGCGTCGTTTAGGCGCTTTAATTGGACGATATCATCTTCGATCTCGAAATATTTCAACTTGTCGACCAGGGGCAGCTGCCAGAACAGCAAAAATCCCCGCTCCGGGAAATCGACATCGAGCAAGCGGTAGCAATACTGCATAAAGGCTTTTTCCAGTTTGGAGCGGATGGCCGTGATTTTTTGTTTTTCGTCCTCCAGGCTTTCCGGGCGGCAGGGTTTTCCGGCTACTTCGAAATACATTTTTATTTTTGGTTCAGTACCCGAAGGCCTCACGGTGACCCTCATCCCGTCCGTGTCATCCGTGTCGCTAAAATAATAGACCAGCATGTTCCTGGCGGAAGTGTCCGTTCGGGACAGATGGGGCTGGGGCTCTCCCTGCCTGCGGTCGATTCGTTTGCTGACGCTGAAATGCTCAAAGGCCTTGATCCGGGTTTCTCTCAAGTGATCCATGATCGCAGCGATCTGTTCCATTCCCTTGGCGCCCAGCAACCGGATTTCGGTTAAATAGTTGTGGCAGTACCCATACGAAGAATAAATGTCGTTGAGGTCGTCCAACAGGGTTTTTTGGTGTTTTTTTAACTCGGCCGCGCGTTCGCACAACCAGATGGCGGCACAGGCTGCATCCTTGTCGCGGGCGTAGTTGCCGGTCAGATACCCGTGGCTTTCCTCAGCCCCGAAAATAAAGTCCCCGATCCGGCCTTCCCGTTCGATCCGGTTCATCACATCGGCGATATACTTGAAGCCGACCAGAAGATCACCGATAGTGCGGACACCGTTTTTCGCGGCGATCTTCTGCATCAGGGAGGTGGTCACATCGGTTTTGATAATGGTGCTGTCTGGGGTTAGGCGGCCCAGGGATGCGTATTTTGAAATGGCATAATTGGTCAGAATGATACCGATTTCATTGCCGGTTAAAAATTCCCACGAACTCCCGTGCTTCAACATGATGCCGATGCGGTCCGCGTCCGGATCCGTACTGATTAAAATGTCGGCGTCGTTCTTTTCGGCAAAAGGCAGCGATCCGGCAAAGGATTCCACCACCTCCGGATTGGGAATGTTGAATGTGACATTCTCGAAGGCCCCGCTCAAATTCGAAGTCTTGGGATCGAGGGTGACGTCGAAACCCAGCCGCTGAAGGATGGGATGGACCGAGGTGAGGCCGGTGCCGTGCAGCGGGGAGTACACAATTCTGACATCGCGTGCATCCGACAGGGATACCGAACCAACCGCATCGTAATAGGCGCTGTCGACCAGGTCACCGACAAATTCTATCAGGCCCCCGGTTTTGGTCTTCCCAAAATCTGTGGTTTTGATTTTTTCGACACTGCCGGTGACTTCATCGACCAGGGTCTGATCTTCGGGGGGGATCAGCTGGCCGCCGAAGCGGTCATAGACCTTTTTGCCGTTGTCCGTGGGCAGGTTGTGGCTGGCACTGAACATGTCACCCGAGATGGCGTTCAGGTGGCGGATCGCATAGGACAGCTCCGGCGTGCTGCGCGCACTTTCGAACATGTATACCTTGATACCGTTGGCCGCATACACCTCGGCGGCCGCTGTTGCCAGACGCAAACCATCGAGGTTGCGAACCGGATTGGGCAGGGTGTCGTTGTAGATGCCTTCCTGGGTGTATTTTCTGACGTCGAAGGTCAGCACCACGCCGCGCTGCCGGGCCTCGTCCCCGTATTCCCGGATCAGATACTGGGAATGACCCTGGGCTGAAGCCTGGATGGTCCAGGTGTTGATGCGGTTGGGGCCCACGCCGACTAACCCCCGGCGGCCGCCGGTGCCGAAGGGGATGACCTGGTAGAAAGAATCCAGCAGAAAGCTCCAGTTTTCGGTTTCTATCAAATGTTCGATTTGCGCAGCATAGTCGCTATACGCATCTTCGGTTAACCAGACCCTGAGCCATTTCAAGGCTGAGTCGATGTACTTTCGCGATACCTTCAGGCTGTCGAAGCCCTTTTCTGTTTTGACGAGCAGGTTGTCCACCTTGTTCATTTAAAGCCTCATTGTCATTTGGGTCGATGTCCCAGGAGGAGGTGACCCATTCAGGAGTTCGGAATTCCATTTAAACTGTTGGTAAAGGGGCTGGAGTGATGGTTGAAGCGCCGACACAATGATTGCAGAACTCCAACTTGTGGCGTCGAAGCGCAGCGAAGATGGATCCGCCATCGCTCCAGCAGCAATATGTTCCTAATTCTTGACGCCCTTTTTGCTTATAATAGCATTAATTGCAGAACGGCCGTAAAGTAATTATGAATCTTTCATCGTCAACCGGTCCCATCGATAGAATTGCAGAGGAAAACCCACTGAAGCCGACGTACTGAAGCCTGATTATATCAAACCCCTTTGTATCAGCAGGGCGCGCAATCCACGGTGCAGGACACCGTAGGAAAAATAGTTCAGGCCCAGCTCATAATTGTGCTCGACCATTTTTTGGCACAGTCCGTCATCATCGATCACCGCCTTGGTTTGTTCGACGGCTGCCTGGGTGACGTATCCGTCGATTTCGATTACCGAGAATCCTTTGGGTTTGATATCTTTGGTGTAAATGGAATAGGCGTTGACCACGACGGGTTTCTTGAAATATACGGCTTCCAGAAAGGCGTTGCCGAAGCCTTCGAAAGTGGAAGGATAGGTGACCAGATCTGCGAAAGGATAGATATCTTCCAGGGTGTAGATCTTACGGCCGTCTGCGGTCACACCTCTATTTTCGTTGATAATTTCACAAACAAAGATGGTGTCAACGTTCATCAGCCGGGAGTATTCCCTCAGCCGCTGCTCGTAATCGTAGCCCTCGTCACCGGAGGCATGGGATATCACCAGTTTAGCCTTGCGTCCCATTCTGCTCAGCAGTTCGATAGCGTGCTCGATCCCTTTGCGCTGGACCACCCTGGTCGGCTGCAGCACAAAAAGCTCGTCGTCGGCGATGCCCAGCGCCTGGCGCACATCCGCGGCATAGTCATCGGGTGCCGGCGGCGGATTTTCGAAATCCATGACATTGGGTGCGACGAAAGCGGAAATACCCGTTCGCAGGCTGAGCTGTGCATCGGCCACCGAATTGATGACCACATGGGTGATGGACGGCAGATCCGGGGGAAAGGCCATGGTCAGATAATCCTGAATGGCATTGATCATAAATCGATCCCGCTCCCAGTAAAAATCGTGATGATGGGCAATTGTCTGAATGTTGGTTTCGGCGATAAACTCGGTGATGGCGATACCCAGAGGAATATTGAGCGGTATGGTCAACGCGTTTTCCGGAATGATCAGATCGATTTTAAATTTTTCGACAAATTCATATAAATGGTCCTTTAACTTGATCGCCAGCTGGTAGATTTTTTTGGAAACCGAGCGGTCGCGGGCGGTAACCCCAAAAGCATGGGCGTAAACATCTTTGATGTCCGGATGGGTGAAATGTGCTTCCGGGACCAGGTAGGATCTTTCCGGCGGCCGATCCAACTCGCCGGCGAAGTAATACGATTTCACACCTTCCGACTCGAAGACTTCCGCCCATTTTTCGGTTTCCAGGGAAACGCCGTCGGTGCCGGCAAACCGCACCGAAATAAAACCAACATTCCTGATTTTTTTACTGGGTTTTAGCTGTGTCATCGTTGCTCTCCTGTTTGTCTGTCGATAGCGATCTGATTGTAAAATGGTGTTCGGCTGCCTCGGTGATGCTTTCAAATTAGGCCGCTTTTAAAAAAAGCGTCGAAAAACGGAAGGGGGGTATAAGCGGTTGTACAAAAAACGTTCAGATACGTTCAGATACGTTGTGATGCGTTTGGATAACGGAACGTTGTTTTGACAGCCGCTATCAGGGGCCGTACGATGGCCCCGGCGCCATTACGTAAAGGCGCCCCACCGATGAGTTCACTTTGCCGATACTCCGGCGCTTCCAAGACCTATGCCCGGCCGGCGCTCCCCAATACGTTCTTGTTCTTGTGGATCACCATCCTGACGAGTTCTTCCCGGGCGGGTCCGAGATATTTGCGCGGATCGAATTCGGATGGTGACTCAGCGAAAATTCTGCGGATGACCGCCGTCATCGCCAAACGGCCGTCGCTGTCAATATTGATTTTACAGACCGCTGAAGCAGCCGCCTTTCTAAGTTGCTCCTCCGGATTGCCGATGGCGTTTTCCATCTGGCCGCCATAGCGGTTGATCATCTCAACATACTCGGGGACCACCGTCGAGGCGCCGTGCAGGACGATGGGAAATCCCGGTGCCAGCCGGGCTATTTCTTCCAGGATGTCGAAGCGCAGCACCGGAGGGGCTTCACCGGGTTTGACCTTGAATTTATAGGCGCCGTGGGAGGTGCCGATGGATATGGCCAGGCTGTCGACCCCGGTTTTTTCTAAAAATCTTGCGACTTCCTGGGGCTTGGTGAAATGCGATTGCTCGTGGGATACTTCATCTTCAACTCCGGCCAGCACCCCCAGCTCTCCTTCGACGGTAACGTCCCTTGGGTGAGCATATTCGACGACCTGCCGGGTAAGTCGTGCATTTTCTTCAAACGCGTGATGGGAACCGTCCAGCATGACCGAGGAGAATCCGTTGTCAATGCACGACTTGGCAAGCTCGAAGCTGTTGCCGTGATCCAGGTGAAGTGCTACCGGTATCTCTCCGCCCAGCTCTTTGGCCATTTGAACAGCACCCATGGTCATATATTTTAAAAATGTTGGATCGGCATACTGGCGGGCGCTTCCCGAAACCTGCAGGATGACCGGGGACCGGGATTCCACGCAGCCCAGAATGATAGCCTGGAGCTGTTCCATGTTGTTGAAGTTGTAGGCCGGCACGGCGTATCGGCCTTCCATTGCCTTGGTGAACATTTCGCGGGTGTTGACCAACCCGAGATCTTGGTAGTGGGTGGTTGAAGGCATGTTTTTCTCCTAACTGAAAGCCGGCGGAACCCGCGACAGAAGCTGCCGACCACAGGATTTCCTTATATGAGACTATAGTTAAATATTTCGCAGAGCCCGCTGAGCGCACAGCGCTTTTTTTTATTTTTCTGTGAGAACTCTGCGGACTCTGTGAGAGATAAATCGACTTGAGTTTCTTTTCCAATCAGACCGCTTGTCTTCTGGCCGGCGGCGGCGCTAATATGCCAAAAACCATTGCAGCGTCCCTTCGCGTGAAACTCTGGAAGTATTTTATATCAAGCAGCAATCTTTGCAACCTTATTTTAAAAACAGGCTCCAAACGTTAGAGATTAAGGTCGGCTGCCGCCTGTCTGAGAATAAGTGCACTTTGAATTAACAGGTTGTCTTCTTCCTTTGAAAGCGACGGTGCGATGGTGGCCTTGATGCCGGCTGCCCCGATTACCCGGGGCAATGACAGGCTGACGCCTTCCAGTCCCTTGATTCCGGACGTGAGATTGGCAAGGGTCAAAACGGCGCCTTCGTCATTACGGACGGCTTTGATTATTCGCGCGATACCGGCCCCAATGCCGTAGTATGTTGCGCCTTTGCCTGCGATGATGCGGTAGGCGGCATTGCGAACACCGTCGTCGATATCCTTCTGTACTGCCGATGTCAGCGGCCTTCCGATTTGGCGGGCGAAATCAACGGCCGGAACCCCGCCGATTTTGGCGTTGGACCAGGCCAATACCTCTGAATCTCCATGTTCGCCCAGCACATATGCATGGACCGAGTGGGGAGCAACCGCCAGATGCTCTCCGAGAAGGGTTCTAAAACGCGAAGTGTCCAAAATAGTGCCGGATCCGATCACGCGCTCACGGGGAAGGCCGGCGATTTTCGTGACAACGGTAGTCATGATATCCACCGGGTTTGACACGATCAGCAGAATAGTATCCGGGGTCATCCGGAGAACCTGCGGAACAACGCTTTGAAACACTTTGACATTGCGCTCCAAGAGTTGCAGACGCGTCTCCCCGGGGCGTTGGGCGACACCGCACGAAAGCACTACGATGTCGGCATTGCGAAGCAACGCATAGTCTCCGGCGGCAACCCGCAGCGGTCCGCCAAAGGGAACCGCGTGCAGAATGTCTTCGGCATGGGCCTTTGCCAGTTGTTCGTTCAAATCGATCAATATTAGCTCGTTGGCAGCACCGGCCAGCGCAATGGCATAGGCACCCGAGCTGCCCACGAGCCCGCAGCCAACGATTCCGACTTTCATGGATTGCTCCTTCTTTGGTTGGTATTGTTTAACATAGTTACTTGTTTGCAGGTTTCAATGGCTGCTTTTCAGATGACAGATGACAGAGGACAGAGGACAGAAGACAGACGACGGAGGACAGAAGACAGACGACGGAGGGCAGAAGACAGAAGATGGAGGACGGAGGACGGAAGACAGACGACGGAGGACGAACGACAGATGACGGAGGACAGAAGACAGAGGACAGAAGACAGACGACGGAGGACAGAAGACAGAAGATGGAGGACGGAGGACGGAAGACAGACGACGGAGGACGAACGACAGATGACAGACGACAGAGGACTGATGACAGAAGACGGAGGACGGAAGACAGACGACGGAGGACGGATGACAGACGAGGGATGGCGGATGACAGATGACAGATGACGGAGGACAGATGACAGATGACAGACGAGGGATGGCGGATGACAGACGAGGGATGACAGACGACGGAGGACGGATGACAGACGAGGGATGGCGGATGACGGAGGACGGATGACAGACGAGGGATGGCGGATGACAGACGAGGGATGACAGATGGCGGAAGACGGAAGCTCGTTGCCGGTGGCAAGCAACCAAAGGTCAATGATTACTTAAGGCAACGATTCTATTTTGGCGACGGTCTGTTCGGCGATCTCCAATTCTTCGTTTGTTGGAATAACGAAAATTTTGATTCGATTGCCTGAACGTTGAATTTCCCGGATGCCGGCGGTTTTCAGGTTATTTTTGTGTTCATCGAGATCGATTCCAAGACCTGCCATCCCCGCACAGCAACGCAGGCGGATATCGGCAGCATTTTCGCCGATGCCCCCGGTAAACACCAGGGCATCGACATCCCCCAGCACGGCAGTGTAGGTGCCGATGTATTTTTTGACGCGATAGCAATACATCTCGATGGCCAGGCGGGCGGGCGCGTCGTCCTTTTCGGCCAGTCGCGTGATTTCACGCATGTCATTGCGCCCGCAAATACCCTTCAGGCCGCTGCCCTTGTTGAGGAGGGTTTCAACCTCGTCCGGCGACAGATCTGCTTTTCTGGTAAGGTAGAAAATAATCGCCGGATCAATGTCGCCGCTGCGCGTCCCCATGATGAGCCCCTCCAGGGGCGTCATCCCCATGGATGTATCGACGCTAAATCCCTTGGCAATGGCCGCAGCGCTGGCACCGTTGCCGAGATGCAGGGTAATCATATTCAGTGAGCGTAGGGAACGCTTTAAATACCGGGCCGCCTGTTTGGCGACAAATCCATGGGAGGTGCCGTGGAAACCGTAGCGGCGCACGTGATGATCGTCATAAAGTTCGCGCGGCAGGGCATAGCGGAAGGCCTGCGGTGGAACGGACTGATGAAAGGCCGTGTCGAATACCGCGACCTGAGGTACGTCGGGAGCGAACTGCAGGGCGATTTCGATACCGGTCAGATTGGCGGGATTGTGCAGGGGCGCCAGGGGGATCAGGGCCCGGATGGCGGCGATCACATTTTCATCAATCGGCGCCGGCTCGCGGAAGGCTTCACCGCCATGGACGACGCGATGACCGATGCCGAACAGATCGCCGCTTTCGCCCAGGTCTCCGGATTCGTTGAGCACTCTGCCGATAAGCCGGAAGCCCTGCCGATGGTCTGCGACCGGCATGGTCCTGACGATTCTGTCCTTGCCACCCTGCATGCTGCGGGATCCATGGGTCAATCGCCCCATGGGTTCACCGATCTGCTCCAGCAAACCCCCGGCCAGCACCGTTTTAGCGGTCATATCGAAGAGTTGGTATTTGATCGAAGAACTCCCCGAGTTTATTACCAGGACTTTTTTCATGGCTTTCCTCAGTTTTATGACCTGTACGACGGTCAGCAGATGACAGAAGACAGAAGACGGAAGACGGATGACAGATGACGGATGACGGAAGACAGATAACAGAAGACGGATGACAGAGGATAGATTGATAGGAATGTCATATATATAGGATTATCGTATCACCATTTTGAACCAGACCATCTAAGGGAGTATCTGATCCTGTCGGAAGGCCGTCTCCACGTTGGCTACTCTTTCCCCAATCCACCTCCTCAATCTATTACTGCAACTATCGGTCTTTCACCTCTGTCTGCCGTCCTCTGTCCTCCGTTCTCAGTCCTCTGTTTTCTGTTTTCTGTCCTCTGTCTTCTGACCTCCCACCGCCTGTGCCTGAATGGCGGTGATGGCGACGGTGTTGACGATGTCCGTTATGGTGCATCCGCGGCTCAAATCGTTGACCGGTTTTTTGAGGCCTTGCAGAATCGGGCCGATGGCCACCGCGTTGGCCGAGCGCTGGACCGCCTTGTAAAGGTTGTTGCCAGTGTTCAGGTCGGGGAAGATAAACACCGTTGCGCGGCCGGCGACCTCGCTTTGCGGGAGCTTGGTCCTGGCGACCCCGGCATCCACCGCCGCATCGTATTGGATGGGGCCTTCGATTTTTAGGTCGGGGCGGCGTTCTTTGGCGATACGGGTCGCCTTGCGCACTTTGTCGACTTCCGCGCCCTTGCCGGATTGGCCGGTGGAGTAAGAGCACATGGCGATCCGGGGCTCGATACCGTATATGGCGGCGGTATCAGCCGAACTGATGGCAATATCCGCCAATTGCTCGGCGTCGGGATCGGGATTGACCGCACAATCACCATACACCAGCACACGGTCTGTCAGGCACATCAGAAAAACACTGGAGACGATCGAAAAACCGGGCCGGGTTTTGATAATTTGCAGCGCCGGCCGGATGGTATCGCCGGTGGTGTGGATGGCACCGGAAACCATGCCGCCGGCAGCCCCCGTGTGAACCATCATGGTGCCGAAATAGCCGACATCGGTCATGGTGTCCCGGGCCATCTCGGCGGAGATGCCTTTTTGCCGGCGCATCTCGTAAAAGATGTCGGCATATTTATCGAGCAGGTCCGACTCAAGCGGATCGATACAGTTGATCCCCTCGAGATTGAGACCCAGGCCGGCGCTTTTTTGCTGGATTTTTTGCGGGTCTCCCAGCAGGGTGAGGTCAACCACGTTGCGTCGCAGCAGGATTTCGCTGGCCCGCAGGATGCGTTCCTCAAGACCTTCCGGCAGAACGATATGCTGGCGGTCGGCCCGAGCCCGTTCGATGAGTTCATATTCGAACATCATTGGCGTCACCCGGGTCGAGCGAACCACGGCGATGCGCTCTTCGAGTCCGGCGATATCGACGTGGGATTCGAACAGCCCCAGAGCGGAGGCTATCTTGCGATCGTTTTCCGGGGTGAGTCCGGCCCTTACCGAGCTGGCCTTGATGGCGGTGGTATAGGTGTCGGTATCCGCAGCCAGAATGGGGATGGGCGATGCTTTTCTGAAACCATCGACCAGCCGCTGCACCTGGTCGTCCGGCAGGATTCCGCCGGTCAAAAGCAGCCCGGAGATATTGGGATAGGTCTCGGATACGGTGGCCGCCAAACTGCCCAGGATGACGTCTGAGCGATCCCCGGGAGTCATGATCAGGGTTCCTTCGCTGACATGGTCGAGAAAATGCGGCAGGTTCATGGCGGCGATTTTGATATCGTTGACCTCACGATTCAGACCGGCGACATCGCCCTGCAGGGTCCGACACTCTAAAGTTGTGGCGATTTCGCCCACCGTCGGTTTGCCCAGCATCGGTTCTTCCGGCAGGATATAAACGGGTCCTGAGCCGGACACCGTCGAGGTTAGCCGTTCGTTGACCGAGCTTGCCAGCCGGGGGGCCACCCGGTTGACTACGGTCGCCATGATGGTGCAGCCGTGACTTTCGAAAGACTCCCGCGCGAAGCGGACCGCATCGATAATATCCGCCGGGGGGAGATCCCGGCCGCTGACGACCACCATCACCGGGCAACCCAGATTGTTGGCTACTTCGGCATTGAAATCGAACTCAAACGCCGAAGATACACCGGTGTAATCCGTGCCTTCGCAGACCACGTAGCGGCATTGTCTTTCCAGAGCTTTGAATTTGTCGAGGATGGTCTTCAAAATGGTGTCGTATTTACCGGCGGCCATCAGGTCCTGGGCCTGATCGTGGTTGAACGCGTACATGGTGTCATAGGGCTGTGCCAGAAGGTAACGGCCCTTGATCAGCTCGATATTGTTATCCCTTTCGGGCCCGGGGACTACCGGCCGAAAGTATCCGATTTTGTTCAAACGCCGGGAGAGCAGTTCCATGGCACCAAGGGCGACCACTGACTTGCCGCTGCGGGCTTCCATCGAGGCGATGTAGAGTTTGTTTGACATGCCGGTGAATCTCCTTGAAAGGCGATTGGTCTAATAGCAGTAATCCCGTTTCAACTCAGAATGCAAGCTGCCGGTGGTTTATTCAATGATGGTGATCCTACCGGCTCAATATAATAATATTTGATTAAAATTCCAATTTTTTCTTGCGCTTCTCCAATTTTATGATAAGTCTTTTGGGCACACATTCTTGCAAATCCCGCAAAATTCAGACCCATTTTCAGCAAATTCGCCATGGAGGAAGGGGAACCCGAAATATGGCAGAAAATTCTTCGGTCGAGACCACCGCTGACTCAGCAGCTGCAAGACCTAAAAAGCATCCAATGCAATCATTTTTCAATTTTTTCGGCGACGGCGCCCTGCGCCTGAACAACAACCTGGGGGCCATGGCCATATTTTTCTTCCGGTCTTTTTTTATGATATTTCGTATCAAGCAGGTACCGGAAATCATCGCCCAGATCTATTTTATCGGGGCTAAGTCAACTCAGATTGTGCTGCTGGTCGGCTTTTTCACCGGTATGGTGCTGGGCCTGCAGCTGTATTTCGTCCTAGTCAAATTCGGTTCCGTCGGGGTGCTGGGTACCGCCATCTCTCTGACGTTGATCCGGGAGATGGGACCGGTGTTGTCCGCCATCATGATCACCGCCCGGGCGGGTTCGGCTATGACGGCGGAAATCGGCATTCAGCGCATCTCGGAGCAGATCGATGCCCTGTCCACCATGCGCATCGATCCTTTGGGGTATCTGATCAGTCCGCGGATTGCGGCGGCCATCATCAGTTTTCCGATCTTGACCACTTTTTTCGATCTGATCGGCATTATCGGTGCCTGGTTCAGCGGCTGCGTGCTGCTGGGAGTCAATTCGGGCACTTATTTTTATCGGGTCGTGGCCAGCACCGAGATGTCCGACATTATGGGCGGTTACTACAAGTCCATCGTATTCGGCCTGCTGGTCGTTACCATCTGCTGTTTTCAGGGCTTTTTCACCCACATGCGCACCGACAGCTTCGGGGCCAAGAGCGTCAGCCTGTCCACAACCTCGGCGGTTGTCATCTCGTGTGTGATGATCCTGGTCTCAGACTATGTTGTGACCTCATTCATAGTATAATGAATCATAGTCAAACTAACCCGGACATGTCGAAAGCAAAAAGGAACAAAATGTTCACGAAAACACGAAAGTACGAAAACACGAAAAAGAACAAGAAAATTTCGTGCTTTCTGTTTTTCGTGTTTTCGTGATGAAATCTTTTTCCATAAAATACAGAGAATTTACAACCTGAGTTCAAATAACTCTTGATTGGGAGATGTTATGGAGGAGCAACGAGAACCTTTGATCGAGTTTAGAGGGGTGAGTAAAACCTTCGGCACCCGCAATATCTTGAACCGGATCGATTTCTCCATTTATGAGGGCGAGGTGACCACGCTCATCGGTCTTTCCGGTACGGGCAAAAGCGTGACCCTCAAGCACATCATCGGCATGCTCAAACCCGACGAGGGCGAAATCTTGTTCCGCGGCAAAGCCATCGACAAAATGACCAAAGCCGAATGGAACGCGTACATCGGTCAGATCGCCTATATGTTTCAGAACAACGCCCTGTTTGATTCGCTGACGGTATTCGACAATGTGGCCATGCCGCTGAAATACGGCACCAAGTTAAAGAAAAAGGAAATCGAAGAAAAGGCCATGGCCCGCATCGAGCAGACCGAGCTGACCGAAGTATACGACAAATACCCGTCGGAGATATCCGGCGGCATGCAGAAGCGCACCGCCCTGGCACGCGCTCTGGTCACCGATCCGCAGATTGTGCTTTTCGATGAGCCGACCACCGGCCAGGACCCCATCCGCAAAAATGCCATCCTGGGCATGGTGGTCGAGTATCAGAAGCGCTTTGGATTTACCGCCCTGATGATCAGCCACGAAATCCCGGATGTGTATTTTATCTCCAACCGCATCCTGGCCCTGTATGACCGCAAAATCGTATTTCAGGGGGATCCGGAAGACTTCGAAGCCCTGGATCACCCCTTCCGCCAGGAGTTGATCAGCAGCCTTGAAAGTTTGGGAGAAGAGCTGACCGGGCTGTATTCCAAGCGGCATTTCAAGGTTCGCTATCAAAGCGATCTCAGCCAGCGCCGACCGGATGCCACCTATGCGGCGGCGGTCTTTACCATCGACGACATCGATGTTATCAGCGCCAATCTGGGACACGACGTGACCCAGCAGATTATTCGGTCGCTGGGATCCTATATCAACAAACACTTCGGTGCGGTGGGAGGCTTCTCTTCGCGTCAGACCATCAACGAGTATGCCACCGTGCTGCCGTACTCCGATATCGATGAAGCCGAACGCATCATGGCCGATTTTACCAAGGACTTCCAGGCACACGGAATGGGCGGCATCGAGACCGCCATGGCCGGTGAGGACCAATCGGACGAGTGTATTGAGTTCAGCGTGCTGGCCGGTCTGGCCTAGGGCAAACCCCAGATCGAAATCGAATCCGTGATGGAATTCGCTCGGTTCAATCAAAATAAAATCGCACATTTTTCGTGTGCACGCGGAGGAAAAGCGTAATGAAGAAATATTCCAAGGAAACAGTGGTCGGGATTTTCGTGGTCATCGGGTTGTTCTGCATCGGTTACATGACGGTCAAATTGGGCAATGTGGGGTTTTTGGGCGAAAACACCTATTCGCTGTACGCCAAGTTCAACACCGTGACCGGTCTGCGGGAAGGCAACCCGGTCAACATGCTGGGACTGGAAATCGGGCGGGTGGAAAAGTTCACCCTCGACCAGGAGAACCAGCAGGTTAATGTCCTGATAGGCGGACCGCGAGCTAAAGCTCGCTTGGCCTTCGGCCATCCGCCTATCGGCCGGCTGTCGAGCTTCGCTCTAACGCACTTGACAGGCTCCGCTCACGCTCCGCCTATCAAATGCGTTAGAGCCGACTGCGATTCTCGGCATGAAAAGAAAATAAAAAACATTTTCTTCCCATGCCTGCGATTCTCGCGGCTCAACAGCCGGCCGTTCAAGATCAATAACGGCATTGAAATCTTTGACGACGCCATTGCTTCGATCAAGACCGAAGGATTGATCGGGGATAAATATGTGGCCGTCGATCCCGGCGGGGGCGGTGATTTGCTGGCCAACGGCGACAGCATTACCGACACCAATTCGCCGACGGATATCATGGATCTGGTCAGCAAATATGCTTTTGGCGACGTGGGTGGAGGAGAAGGGGAAGAATAAATTCGCGTTACGCGGTGCGGGTTACGGGTTGGGGTTTGTGACAGCGCTTTTAGTAAACCCCGCACAACCTGGCATTCCAGGCCCATTGCAGAGATACTAACGAACCAAACGATCATGACGATCGCAACCATACAAACAAATCCCGGAGGGAGGCTGATATGAAAAAACGATTTGCCGGAGTGATATTGATTTTAGCGTTCTTAATGTTGCTGCCGCTGCAGGGTCTGGCGGCAACACCCAAGGAAACCGTGGAGAAAGGAGTCACCGACCTGCTTGGCACCCTGGGTGACCCGGCCTTCAAGGCCAAAGCCAAAGATCAGCAAGTAGAGATCCTCAGCGCGGAAATCGACAAGGTGTTCGATTTTAAGGAGATGTCCCGCAGAACCCTGGGACGGAATTGGAAAAAAATGAACGACGCGCAGCGAACAGAGTTTGTCGCCTTGTTTAAGAAACTGCTTCAGGGTGTTTATGCCGACAGGCTGCTGGCCTACTCCGATCAGAAAGTTATCTTCGACAAGGAAATGATGCTGAAAAAGGGCCGAGCTGAAGTTCAAAGCTATCTGCAGACATCGGACGGCACCAAGATTCCCCTGTTCTACCGGCTGACCAATAAAAGCGGCAGCTGGCGGGTTTACGACGTCATCATCGAAGGGGTCAGCATGGTCAAAAATTATCGCACTCAGTTCAAGCAGATTCTTTCGAAAGGCTCCCCGGACAAATTACTGGAAGTTTTACGGAAAAAGACCAAGCAGGGTTGAGAGAAAATAGTAAATACCAGGAGGAGAAATGAGCGTTGAACCGGTGAGGAAGGCTTTGTATATCGTGGCGGTGACCGCATTTCTATTTGTCCTTGGTGCCCACCGGCCTGCCGGGGCTTTTGAAAATATACCCGTGGAGATGTCCGGCCTGCTGCTTGCGCAGCAAAGCCAGGATTCGACCGACAGCCAATCGGAAACACCCCCCGGGGAAGCCGCAGATCAGGCCGGGCAGGATGAAGAAGATGAATACGATGACGAATATGACGATGAGTACGAGGAGGAAGAAGACGTCGAACTGATCGCCGACCCCCTGTATTATCCCAATGTCGACCTTTATCATCTCAACGACAAGCTGTATTTCGGCGTGCTCAAGCCGGTGGCCCAGGTCTGGGGGGTTGTCCCTGAAGGGATGCGCATCAGCATCAGAAATTTTATGTACAATATCCGCTTTCCGGTGCGCTTTATCAACTGCGTGCTGCAGGGCAAAGCCAAAAAAGCGAGCCTGGAATTCGATCAGTTTTTTGTAAACACTACCATCGGGATCCTGGGTTTGTTCAACCAGGCGGCCAAATATCCGGCCCTGCAGAACCTCAGCCGCGAAGACATGGGGCAGACGTTTGCGGTCTGGGGATTTGGCGACGGCTTTTACCTCATGCTTCCATTTCTAGGCCCCTCCAGCGCGCGCGACGGCCTGGGGCGGGTCGGGGACACCTTTCTGGATCCGATCTGGTGGCTGTTTGACGATTTCTGGACCTCGGTGGGCATCCGGGCCGGTGAGGCGGTCAACGACACATCCCTGCGGATTGGCGAGTACGAGGCACTCAAAGAGGCGGCTCTGGATCCTTACGTGATGATCCGCAACGCCTACGTTCAGAACCGCAAGAAGCTGATCGCAGAGTAGCAGCGCGGCGGGCAATTCATACCAACCCTGAATACCTGATCCTTCGAGCCGGCTCAGTGAAAATTGGCTGTGCCGTGACCATCCGTAATGGAATGATGGAATACTGGAGTGTTGGAATAATGGGTATAACGGACTGGGATCTGATTTTATCAGGATCGCACGGGCCGGAATATAAATTCAATCCATCATCGGTTTTTGACTCCCAATTTTCCATTATTCTCTCCGATCCGTAGGCTCTACGAGCCGGAGGCCATTATTCCAGCATGTCGCTCGGAGTCCAGGCTAACGCCACTCCTTTGGGGTGAATTTAAAGCCCGATTCTACCGCGACGTAGCCCTTGCGGAGACGGGCCCTATGGACCCGGATCTTCACTTCAAATTCTTTTAACCTTATTCCTTATACTTTAACCCGACACCTATATAGTTTCCAGCGACCGGCGGTCGGGATCACAGCTCGAATCCCGCCAGGATATTACCACATCTTAAAACAGAGAGGCAAACGATGACACCACCGACTAGGCAAGCCAATTCCATCCGACAGCACGCCCTGGAAATTTTTCAGGCGGCCCTCAAAGCGGTGGATCCGATAGCGTCGGTTCTGCGGCATACTCATCTGGTTGATGATGTGCTGCAAGTGGGCCGCCACAGATTTGCTTTAAAGGATTACGACCGAATACTGGTCACCGGGGCCGGCAAGGCCGGTGCCGCGATGGCCAGGGCGTTGGAGGACCTGCTGGGTGACCGTATTGCAGACGGCCTGGTCGTGGTCAAAGAAGGGCACGGGCTGCCGCTGGAGCGTGTGCGAATCCAAGAGGCCAGCCATCCGGTGCCCGATGCGCGTGGGATTAAAGGCGCAGAGGAGATCCTGTCGCTGGCCGAGGCGGCCGGTGAGCGGGATTTGGTGCTCTGCCTCATTTCGGGGGGCGGTTCGGCGCTTCTGGTAGCTCCGGCGCAAGGTGTCACCCTGACGGACAAGCAAGAGGTCACGCGGCTGCTTTTGGCCTGCGGTGCGGACATCCATGAGATCAATACCATCCGCAAACATCTGTCGCGCGCCAAGGGCGGCGGGCTGTCTCGCTTTGCCTATCCGGCAACGGTTGTCAGCTTGATTCTTTCCGACGTCATCGGTGACGATTTAAATGTGATTGCTTCCGGACCTGCGGTTCCGGATACCAGCACTTTCGGCGATACGCGCCGGGTTTTTGAAAAGTACGACATCTGGGACCGTGTGCCTCGATCCGTGCAAAACCGGATCGAAAAGGGCTTGAAAGGCGAGATCGAAGATACCCCCAAGGCGGGGGATGTCGTTTTTCAACGCTGTTTTTCGGAGTTGGTCGGCACCAATATCCAGGCGTTAGAGGCTGCGGGCGCAAAGGCGGAGGAGTTGGGCTACCGCCGGCTGATTCTTTCTTCAACGGTAGAGGGAGAAGCACGCGAAGTGGCCAAAGTGCTGACGGCCATTGCCGGCGAAGTTAGGGATTCGGGTAACCCGCTGGCGGCACCGGCCTGTATCCTGTGCGGGGGGGAAACCACGGTGACCATCCGTGGCGACGGCAAAGGCGGCCGCAATCAGGAATTGGCTCTGGCCGCCGCCGTGGCGCTCGCGGGCCGTGACAACATCGTCATTCTGGCCGGCGGAACCGATGGCAGTGACGGGCCGACCGATGCGGCCGGAGCGTTGGTCGACGGCGACACCCTGGAGCGTGCTAAGGCCACTGGCATCGATCCCTTCGACTTCCTCAGACGCAACGACTCCTACCATTTTTTTCAAGCACTGGACGGCCTGATCATCTCCGGGCCTACCCGCACCAATGTGATGGATGTGTATCTGGCGCTGGTTGCTTGATCGGGCATCCGGGGAAATATGCTTGACTATAGAGTATGGCGAGAGTTTCGAGGAACCAACCAGTGGTATAAGGTTTATGGTATAGGGTATAGGGTATATGGTTTGAGGTTAGATGCCAGCGCCAGCGGTGCAAGGGAGCGAGTGGCATTCGGCTTTCGGCGCACGGCTTTCGGGTTGGTGGCCTTGCGCCGAAGGTCGAAAGCCGAATGCCATTCCCATTCTTGCGCCACTAGCCTACAACCTGACGTCTTAAACCTTACACTCTATACCCTGAACCTTACACCATGGCGCTTGCGCTTTGGTTTTCATTCTGCAAACAAGATGAGTTTCCAGATTCTCCTTTCTGTCTTCTGTATTCAGTCTTCTGTCATCTGTAGCTTATTCTATCGGTTTCGTCTTGGAGAGCCAGATTTCGGCCTGTCGCGGGCCGATGCGCTGGATATCAAAGCCGAACTTGGTGTATTCCGCTCTGATTAAAAAGTGGTAGATGCCGCCCTTTTCAAAGGGCGCTGTCAGGGTCGGTTTGGATATGCCCAGGGAGTGGAAACCGGGTTCGACATAAAACGACACATATTCCCCCGAGCGCAGACGGGCGATGATCGAATCGTTCAGCGCCACCTTTAGCGACATCCCCCATCCCATCAAGCTGTTATCTCTGATGACAAAGACTTCAGCGGCTTCGGATTGGTTGGCAACGCTTGGAAAATTTTCGGTTTTGCCGTGAGCGCAGGCGATCACCAACAATGTCGAAATCGATAAGAGAATCAGGTTTTTCATACTTGTCATGTCCGTTCCGATAAACTGCTAGCCTGAATATTTCATAAAAAAGAAGCAAAACCTCCTATAATTTGTTATATATCAATTGCTTAGATTGAAAAACAAAGGAGGTTTTGCCGTGACAAAATGTAACACAGAAACCATCGAATTTACAAGCTGTAAAAGACGCATAGTCCAAGCCAATTTTCGTGGTGGCGAGA
>Ga0209671_1000600_pt1 | contig 25099 bp, 9 predicted proteins | sample WorMetHERISLAND2_2_FD_187401 | JGI IMG/M metagenome (GOLD analysis project Ga0209671, IMG submission 187401) | Marine gutless worms symbiont microbial communities from Max Planck institute for Marine Microbiology, Germany - Olavius geniculatus... | ecosystem: Host-associated > Annelida >... | reverse complement strand
AAAATTTGGCCCGATTTCGGTCGACTTCGAAGTTTGGCGGCGAATATCTCCGGAATGGATGAAGATATTCAAAATCGGTGAGTTACTCGTTCGACAGCGATTCCTCGCGCGTTAGGCGAAAGAAGTCCGGTGAGGATCGGTCCAGTAACCTTGGAGATCTAGACGTGAGTTTGTACCCACCGAAAACGCATTTTTCGGAAGAACATATTTCGGCCCCTACGGGGGGCTGCGCCCCCAAATTTTTGCACGTGCTAGACAATCACCAAGTCTTACTAGCGCACCCCCCACCGGAGATGGGGGCCCCCCTTACAACTTTTTTCAAAGGGGGGTCAAAAATTGGCTTAAAATGCAAAAAATGAGCGCTTATAACTTCGGAGTTAGGGGGTGTAGCTTGACGAAACTTTGACACTTAACGCGGCCCTAGGTTGGGGTGTGAACGCACGTACGAAATTTGGGGGCACCGCCCCCTTAAAATTTGGGAGAACAAAAAACGTCCAAAATTTAGTACGTTTTAGGACAACTTTCGAGTTTGACCGCGAATATCTCTGAAAACGATGAAGATAGCGACAAGATCTAAACGGCGTTGACGACAAGGATCCTTTTTGCGTTGAACAAAAAAATTTTTGTGAAATTCCGTCCACTACGAACAAAGAAGCGTTCATGTTGACCTGCCCTAAGTCGACAATGCGCGTTCGGCCTATGCCAATGCATTTGAGTTCGGGCCACGTGACTGGTGCCGAGGAAATTTTACCCCCACCCCTAATTTCCTTCCAATCGGACTTAGGGCGCCGGGCGGACTCACGTTGGGCTTTGCCCCAAATTTCTAGTTTAATATGTCTTGATTTACCTGTGCCGATAGCTTTACGTTCTAAAACACAATTTTACAAAAAGATTGCAAAAGACATGATCGAAAATGTATCGCTTTGATATCATTATACGCACACAAAAGATGTAAATTTGGTAATAATCAAATACGCGCATGCACTAAATCGTTGTATGGAAACTATGGATGACTGTTCATCTGTTGTAACAGTATCATTTTGCTACGTCTGTTAAAATGGTACACTTTTACACCGTGTTCTCAAACGTTCGTCCGTTTCCAATCTTTCTGCATAATTTGCAATTAACTCGGTTATTTTTTCTTCTGTGTCCAGATGCGCTATTCGCATTAGTTATTATTCTGGTACGAACAAACGCCATTTGCAACTGATTTTTCGACTTGAGATTTTGGCTATATTTAGCTCAGCTTCGAGGGCAGCGTCCCACTTCGTTATATATAGGCGCCAATACGGGCGTTATAATCTCCTGCCAACAGTGTACGGTCCGATGAACAGATGCGAAGTAGCAGTGTATGAATTGCCAGTCTGCATCCATGCAGCAGCAGCAGCAGCTAGCGCCGTGACGTCATCACGCAGCAAGATAGAGCAAAGCAAGCTGTCGTATTGTAGTTGAAATATTAATGCGACAGCTGAGTCGCCGCTGGCCAAGAAAACATCTGTCTATCGATGATAACAGCTCGGTCTGTTATAATGATTGTGTCATCTTTGATTAGTCTGCCACATACATGTATATGACGCAGTCAATTGCTACTTTTTACTCGTCTGTACAATAATACAAAGCGCCGCAGAATAAGAATAGCGTAGTGGGTTCTTACAGTCTATGCACACGGCTGCATAATTAACAAAAATATTATTCGATGCGACTAGTCTAATGTACTCCTCGCGCGCATTATTTTTTTTGTATTCTTCTAAGTGCTTTTTCGTTACTTTCAGCTTGTATTAGATACCCGGCGTCAATTTGAGACCGGACTAATATTACACTAATAATGACTGGCGTCGAAGTCGTTGTTAGAAATTGTCTCCCCGTCTATCTTGCACCGTTATGGAGATATGGCGCCTCGAAGATAATGCGGTCACGATCTTGATTTTTTAGGGGTCATGTGACGTCATCGGTCACGTGACCATTCGACTCGCGGCGGTCTACTTCCTATGGGTGGTCCATTGTGACCATGCGTCTAACTGGCACCGTTAATATGGCCGTTTGAAGTTTTTCCAGAAAGGCTTTTCCAGGAACAAAGGTCGGTCGTCGGTCGGTCGGTCACTGATTCATATACTCCCCTTCGCTACGTTAGGACCGTAGCACGCGAGGAGTAAAAATATGTCTGTCCAGTGCAGACATATTTTGCGGCCGTCGCCTAGATCGAGCTCCGCGACTTTGACCCTAACCGTATAACTCTGACATTCGATCTTTTGGGCTGAAAATTAGCATACCGGTTAAACTTTCACGTCAATTTTCGATTTACGCGCAACTTTTCGTTTTTCATTTGACGTTTCATACGGACTGACGGACAGACAGGGCCCTCTTATGCAGCCGCATAATAGTGAACCAAGCAAACGAGTATCAGACAGTTCTATGGTAATTTTCCGAAATTTTAGATGCATACTGTAGATATTAGTATTTAACCATCGCCGACGAGGTCAGCCTCTTCGCTGTGTTGATAATGCTATCATCATTATCGTCATGGCGCAAATCGTTCAGCCGTAGCATCCCGCCGATGCGATCTGTCGCTAGCCTACTGTACTAGCTGGCGATGACGTATGATGAAGGAGCCGTTGCGTAGTGGAAGAACCTGTAGTGTATGTAACAGCTGTGTGCGTAATTATTATAGTCGACTGAAAATGAAAAAGATACCAAAGTTCTCTGCCGATAATAAAGAGTAGTAAGTAGGCCTAACGCAATGCAATAATTATCGTAGTCGTCGCACTTGCGTTGATACAACAAGACGAAACTTCAACGCCATCCTCATCATGACATTCAATTGACTCATATCCGGTCAACGTCACGCAAAGTTCGTAGGCTAAGTGAACTTCGGTTTTAGCGCACGTCAGTCGTCGGTCGTCCTCAAAAAAGAACTGTATTTGTTGGTCCACTTATCTATGTTTATTTTACTGCACTGAATGCAACGCAGTTTAGAACGATACACTAAAATGAATTTATAAACAAATGCAAATGTACAAAACCAGCGATATAACAAGTATCGATTTGAGAGTTTGATTCGCTCTGCCTGCGTTTTCATTCGTTTTTTACTTCATTGACTTTAATGATTGCTGAGAATTTCACAAATTGACAAATATCGCGATGCTTGAAGCTGTGTTCGTTGTTGTCTCGGGCCATGTGGATTGTTTTGTGCTTCTCATTCTATCGTTCCATGCACTGGACGCAATTGCACGCAAGCGATCGTCGAACGAACAGTACTGTTAAATGTTGCTTGTTAAACCAATGAAGTGAGTTCAAGTGAGATACTCCTGGAATGCGATTTGGCTGCAATAATTGTCCGTGTTTTGTGTGCTGGCTTGTCGGTCGATCATTCAGTCGTCTACTACATTCGATGGCTTGCTTTTGAACTTGTTACGCCAAGGCAACAATAATTATCCGAAATGAGATGACATCAATCACAACGTTTAACATTAGTAAGCATTGTTCTGTCTTATTCAAGCTTCCTTTTTAATGAAAAGACTCTTAAAAGTGCTATTTATGCACACATCAAGTTACTTAATATGTAGTGTGTCACTTACTATTTATAAGCTTACTAAACATTTTGTTAAATTGTGCATTTAACACCAAGTGCATACAGTGGATGTTTATTATTTGAAAGACTATGTTTTTGTTGGGATTTGGGATAATGTGTTTAGTAGAAAATCGCTTTATTTGCGAATTAGTAGTAAACGCTTGAGCTTCTAAAAATGACGTCCACAGACTCCACCACGTCAACACCTTATGGACCCCACTGGGAAGACCCTGCTCTTTAGTTTTCACTTCTCGGATACTTCTTTAAAGCAAGCTGCTGCCGCCCGTTCGTTGTCAACGTCTCACGGGTCGTCGGCACACAGGGTGCGGCTTGTTGTTGTTGTTGTTGTTGCTGCTGCTGCTGAGGGCGACGTTCTGTGTGTGTCACGAGAGAACGGTCTCTCACAGCGCGTACGCCATCACCTGCAGCGGGTCTGTTGTCACCATGTCCGGTGGCGGATCAGTTGTGACACCGAGGATCTGGAGTCGCTGTCGATGAGTAGTCGGGCAAGTCTGACGCCAATGTTCCAGTGTTTGTGATGATCGACGGCATTTGAGACGGCCACAGGGTCTGTTGTCGGTTGTTGCAGCTGCTGCAGCTGCTGCTGCTGTGGAAGCGGCTCTCGGCGCAGCAACATCTTTACAAATCCGTCGATCCTCGGTGACGTGCAGAATTCTACGCCCGCCTGACGTCGCACAAGATGAATTGTTCGTCTCCGTTTCCATTATTTTCCGTTTATTTCTACCGCATGTTTAATTCGGTCGGTTCCGTACCAGTTTTTATGTTTGCTGACTTTTACAGCAAAGTTATCGCAAACGTGCGATAATGAGTTTACGCCGTAGGCCGTGCTAAACGCTTCAGTTAGAAGATTATTTTTCGTTTGATTATACAGAAACTATACAAAAACAGAAAAATGTCTTTGATTAAGTATCGGCTGCTGGTAGCGAGTTCCAGGCTGCAGGCCCGGACACATAGAAGCTGCGAGACCCGTTGACATTGACAGCAACCATTGCTAACATGAAACGAAAAATTGAACATTAACCCATCTGTACCTGAATTATTGTATGATTTGCCGTCAAAGTAGGTGTCCCATTTTGGGGAACGCTAGGCATAAATGGGTTAATTTCGGGGTCAGTGATTCATAAACTAGCAAAATGGAAATGGATCGATCAAACTGCCCTGGAGGTATATGCGAGACTTCATTTGGCCGACGAAGACTGCTTAGACAAATTATTCTAGACAAAAGTAAGCGACGTATTGCTGCTGGCCAGTTGCAAGAGACTGCGGCCAAGTAAAGGAGATGCCTTGAATGCAGATGAAATGATGCTTTGGTCGATAGCTTCTAACGAGGCTGATCGAGAGATTTAGCGACAGAAGAACGGTCGTCAATTGATCTTAATGACGTCACTGATAGGCTAACTTGCTGCAACTTCTGTTAATTTCATTTCTAATGCACGAACTCCATTGCTTCGATTTTTCATGGACTTGTTGTGCAGTTTGTTGTACAGTATTTTGCGCAATAAATCTACAACCTACAATGTACTTGGAATTTTGGCTTTATTTTGCTCGAATTCGTACGACTGCAGAGCCTACTGCACACGAGCTGTATCTAAGCCTGATGATGTGGTATAGCCTAATGCGATCGCAGCGTCTAAACGCTTTTCACTCCGTTTAATCTAGCAAAATAGACATAATGCATGACGAAGTAAGCCCTATAAATATTTATACGTGACACGAAATGGCTTCACTTAGCACTGCTAAGCAGCGAGATGTGAATAGAGAGCTTCTGGCTATTAATAGTAATCACAGTGTATTATTTATAATATACCTACTTAGTTGAGGTTTACACTATCTAACTGCTTTCTAGTTATTTCTTGCTTCGTTTCGCTGATGGGACTGGCAAGCATGCAATGTAATTATATGCCCTAATTTGATAACAAATTGCAGAAACGTGTATCAACATGTCTTCGGAGAAAAAGGCGCCGCACTTTGTTTTTTAAGTGGTTTTCAGTTCCAGTGAAACAGCTATAGGGTGTAGGACATTCCCCCTGGACATGTTTCCCCGGACGTTTCCCCTGCCGGTTTTTGCGATACCCGGACGTTTCTATACTGTTACATGAGAATCAATCGAACGCTAGATAGTGGCATAATTTTTAGTATCAACATGGTAAAAATGCAGAAGAAATGTGCATGCTCGTTATATCTACGTTCTTCTGAAGCAAACATCACTCATTCACCTAACGTAGCCTGCACACCTTTGATGTACCTAATACTACCAATTAGCGGTAAAGCAGATTCGTTGGCGACTGTGTATACCGTATTGTGATTGCTAAAAACGGCGGTCGTGGCTTTGTAGGCTATATCAAGCGATAATTATCTGAGCAACTATATATAACACTGACGAACCATGGCATTTACAGCAGTGTAAACAATGTAAATGCAATGAACGTGGGTGAGCAGTTTGCTGACGTTCAATAGCATAGGCCTTAGGTCGGACGACTGAAAACGCGAGACAGAAATATGCGGGAGCGGAACTCGACAACCGAAATGCAGCGGTTAAAATGCAGAACTGGAAGCTGCAGGACAGGAAATATATTTAGGCCTAAATATGTACTTTTCAGTTTTGCATATTTTTTTCGCATTTTACGCTTATTTTAGTCTGAAGTATTCCTTTCTCGCATTTTCAGTGTCCCTGTATAAGCTGCATATGAGTGGGCCTACTAGTACACGAAACACGCGTTTAGAGTGACGCAAAAAATAACTGACAAAATTAATGTAGCAAGTGTAGTAAACTGCACGAGACTTAGAATCTTAATGAACAACTAAAGTAAAAAAAGTAAAAAAAAAACTCGCGAGCATGAGAAATTCTCAAAACACTCCACTATCTGTGACGGCAGTCCATCAGAGAGTTGCCACTTGCCAGTGACTGAAAGAACGTTTTCGGGTTCTCTTTGGGTTAGTTAGGCTAAAAGTGCGAATTATCTTGTCAGGCGTGATTTAGCGACTCAAGTCGATCTTCTGCCGTTGATATTTGTCCCGCATCGCAGTCCAGTTTGTAAGCGGTTGTAAATAATAAATGGCGGTTACACACGACCGACAGTGACTGATTAGCCTCGCGGGGTGTGCTCCAGTGTGTTAAATTGCGTTGTCGAAGACGGCTTCCTCGTCTAAAAGGCGCTATTACTGGCTTGCATAACAGACTAAGATGAAAAACAGACCGCCTATTTTCGTCAAGTTGATTCCCCGCCATTTGCCAAAATTAAGTGTACTAATGTTCCGTAAAAAATTTCAATAAAGTCAATCTTGAACTTGCTAAGATAGTCTGCATAATGAAAGTGTAACAGTAAGTTAACTGAAGCGGTAGGTTAGAAAAGTATGCCATTACAACTACAACGGTGAAAACAGATGCCAGTTAACGAACGAATTCCGGTACAGGACATATCTTCACTGAGACAGTGATTATTTACACTTCCTATAGCCCGAAGTCGTTTAGGCCTCCTGTCCATTTCCATCAGTAGTTAAATTTTGTCGACGTTTTTATTCGTAATTTATCGTCTGTCTTCTCAGCTATGAAGAGTTGCTTACTTTATTGGCTGGCGACAGCGGGGATCGAACGGCGAGATCAGTGTGTCACGTGACTACTTTGCGGACGACACTCAATGGCGGATCGCAGTGGAGAGACAGGCAGACACATATCGTCGTCGCGCAATTGCCGAGGCGGCTTTCAAGCGACGTTATCATCATAATCAGCAGGAGCAGCAGCAGCAGCAGGAGCGACTGCCCTAATGCAGCAAGACGACCCGCAATTTCGTGCCAGCCAGCGAGCGTATGCTGCATCCTTCCGTAGGCGTATGGAGCAAGCCGAGGAAGCGCCGCAAATACCCGCCGCCAGTCGACGAGCGATGTACGCTGATCGCCAACGTCTTACGCCCGCGGTCGCCGCGACGGTAAACCACGCGCCAGGAGCACGTTCTTCGACGATTGTTAATGGGGGAGGGACGCTAAATGTAAATGTCGTAAAAACATAATTATATCGCCTACTCTTACGCCTTAACCACTATGCCACCAAGCTACATTGCTTGTTCTAAATTTATAATCATGAATTGAAAATCAGTTTTCGATAATGACGAAGAATTTAGAAAATCTCAGAACGTTTGGAGCTATTTTTGACCACTTTCTCATAGAGTATGTTAATGAGTATATTTCTGTTATATTTGCACACCGATCGTTTTGGTTGCCTTAGGCCTGTTCTTGAATTAGTTTGGTTTGACCGCGATGACATGACGTGTTCTCGCGTATTCAGCGTTTTGGCACCTCAGATATGAAACTCGCTACTATAATAAAAAAGGGGACAAAGCGACTGGCCCAATGTTCATGGGCAAGTGCAGTGACAGTTCACCGGCGCCACCAAAACAAAGCACCGAGCTATGTGGTAGATTACTGCATCCCAGTCTCCGCCTAGTGCACCTAGGACAAGTCGGCGCCAACACAGCGCTTCTGATTGGCAATTAACGTTGTGACAATGGCTGGCGCTATATCAAATCGTTTTTAGATTAGATTGTATTAGATTAGATTAGCCTCTGACGTCGCCTGTAGACAGCGTCTGAGATCTGCCAGTCGACACTTCCTGAGTCCTGACTATTTCGCGATATCGCCTGGCCTTCACTGTTTCAAAACCGTACTTTTGCGAGATTTTAGTGTAAGTGGCCTAACAGTCGAAATGCTTTGCGATATTGTGGGGCCTATGTTAAAAGGCCTACATAGGGCCAACCCCAGATTTCATTCCTGAGTTTCGTGGCCCGTATACTCGCCGGCCGCCGGGCATACGGCGCAACTTCACGGGCAGTCGGTTGCGAGGCAATAGGGCGGGTTGTGACGGACCGACGGACGGTCAGTAATCGTACGTAAAGCGCCGCCAGTTGCTCAGAGCTCAGTCTCCGTACGATCGATATGCAGCGCTGCATCTTTGTGCCTATGACATTCTGGGGATCGTATGCAAAATCGAAATACAACGTATTTGGGCTAGCTTTGTTTTCACCTTCCTAATACAGTACGAGTTATTTTCGAAATGCTAAGCCGCAAGGGTGCTGTCACACAAATCCGGAAACACAGAAGAAAACCGGTGTGATAGTCAAAACAGTATACATTACATACATAGAAGTTTTTTGAAGTGACCTGTTTAATGTGTTTTAAAGTGTTCCGGAAAACTGCTACATCACTATGGAATCCTGATATGGGAAAAAGTTTAGTTTAGAAAAAAGGAAAATTGAAACAAATGTATAAAACAGATGTCTTCAGAACTGAACAGTTAATACTCTGTTTTTGAACGCTTTCAAACTCAGATGTCCGATGGTATATTGTTCCAAAGTCGTGACAGGGTCGTCGCCACGAAACATTTTTTGTAATGCCAGCAAAAAACTTAGCAGAATGTTTTATTTCCGGATAATTATCTTCTAATGCGTTTGCGTGAACGTTTTTTTCAATTTTATTAAATGATCCGTTTTTATTGTTTTTTGGTTTGTTTATTTTGTGCTGTTTCTTTGTCGTTATCTTTTTACTTTATTATCTGTTAAATAAAGACAGTAATTATTTACTAATCAGTATATATTAGGGACTCAAAATTTTAACAGCGTTTAGGCAATTTTTGGTATATGCATGATTACTGCAAGTAACTGACTGCAAGTACATAGAATATCAATCACTCCCCGGCTATTTATGGGTCTTACCAGATAGTGCAAGATTAGGGGATAAGACAGATAAGTAAGATTACAGCCGGTAAGCGGCTTTAACGACGACAATTTTCGAAGCTTTGCTCAAGAACGACGCGCCGTATAGAAAGCTTCTGGGAAAAGGTCGAGCGGCAGTCGGAATAACATACACCAAGTCTGTGATAGCATCAAGTTAGTATTATTTTGCTAGTATGTAGCTCATTTAGCGATCAACGCATATAGGCCTACTTGACTCTATAATGCAAATTGACGCATAAAAAGTGAAACATACGGCTATACGTCGATCGAGCAATCGGATCGTTTCAAAAACGTTTAGCCTCGATCATCGCAATCAAGGGTGCCCATGTTGATCACTTGAACACGTGTTCAGGTTCAACGCGACCACTTTTCACTGCAGTGATCGGGGTTAATCAATAACGATAGCGATAACTTTATTGATAGGCGTAACGAAAGCATCCGATTGCTAGATCTACAATCATGGAATGCTGGGTTCCACTTTTTGTTCGCCAGCCCGCCATCAGACCGGCGACATAAAGGCCAATCTCCACTGCGTCACACTCGTCGACAGGTTCATGCTAGACCCACACGTTACGCTGACACATGCGGTAGTAGGTACTCAATTGTGGCGGCATGCGGCAGCAGCGTCGACGGCAACAATTTGGAGACCGACCATCATGCCGCCGTGCTTTGCCTTTTAGTCGCTTCAGCGCCTTTGCCTTGCGTCCGTTGCGTCGCTTCGCTTGGGAATTAGTTAACCTGCTATACGCACCAACGCATCGTGCTTGGTGCGTAAATAGCAAACTTGATGGAGAACGTGTGTTACGGTAGCGTATTTTGTGGAGAGAAGTCGCTCACTCTGGCTCCCAGTATAGAATGGAGTGGGAAATTACACCCTTTCGCTCTTACTTTACTCTCAGTCCACTCTTATTTCACTCTCCAATCCACACCAGACCTCCTGTCCTCCAGCTGAAGTGAGAGAAGAGACAAGAGGGCAAAGAGAAGGAAACAGCTGAAGAAGTAAAGAAAAAGAAAGGAGCAAGGAAGAAAAACAAAGCGTCGAAAGAGGGGAATGATGAGAAAATTTCAACCCTCCACATTGCGAAACCCTGCTTACGCTGCTGGCTTGTGTAGTTCTAAACACGTCACTGACACGTATATCTGTCAGCCGGTCAGACACACAACCTTACAGCGACTCGACGCCGTTTCTCATAGATCTGTCGTGGTCAGTAATCAGTGATAACGCAGCAGCGCTGTAATCTCTTGTTCTGCATGGTCGCGCGTCGCTTCCGTTCGTCGTCTACAATCGGAACTCATTAATTATTATTATCAGCGTCCGTTGGTCCACTAAAAACGAACAGTAGACATAGGCTTTATATATATGCTGCTGAACGATTTCTAGTAAGTGATCACCGCTTACGCCATGATTATCGGTTAAAACATTTATTCTAGTAGTGATTTAAGCACTCCAACTCAGCAAAGTTGTGTGTCGGTCTGGTGGCTAAGCTTGCTTGCTCCGAGTAGGCCTACTTGCGGTTGGTCAAAGCACATGTCGTATTCTCTTAGAGACGAGACCAGTTATCGTATGCGTGCACGATCAGTCGCTAAAAATACAAAAAGAACGTAGCCTAACTGTTTATTTGCTCGAAGGTACTTCAAACTTTAACATATTGAAGACCAGACCAAAACACCTTTTTATGTAGCTTTGTACTACTAGTGAGTAGTGATTGTATTGAAAATGTAGGCCCTTTAACCCACCGCTGTTCTTATGTTATTGTAAAACACTGTATATTTTACCGTTTTTACAAATGTGACGAATGTAGAAATTTATAGCCGTTACGTTGAACATAAACTTTTTTTGGCGCTACGCCACCAGGCCTAAATCAGCACTTTGCTCACCAGTCTCCGGCAAAAATGTAAACGAGATTGAAAGCTGTCGACTGAACTATTTAGCAAGTCGGAGAGAAGCATCTCGTGAGTGAGTTGATTAGCTCTGCGACATCACTTGACAGACTGGTTTGCCGGCGTCACCGCGTGGCTGGTCGGGTAAGCAGTACCTTCGCTACTCCACTCCAGATCGAACCGTCAGTCGGTGGCACCTCGTAATGGAATTTAGATGATCCTTATAATTAAATATATAAGCCTACCTACAGCGCAGCCGATCTCTGAATACCAAGGCTGGTAACGAGGACTAGCAGCTAGCTGTTTGTGACATTAACCCTCTGCGGCTGAAATTCAGTGTAGGCCTACGGAAACTAAAGTATCTTTTAGGCGCGAGTCCACAAAAGACGGCGAGGATTCAAAAAGCAAGTCAGTCCACAGTTCGTGTGTCAAAGACGGACGTTACATAGGCTAACATGACTGACATGCAAAGATAATTTTAGACGATGGTCTGCAACGCTAAGTTCAAAGCTCTAGCATAGTAAAATCTTGGCAATCGCTGTATAAGATTTTGCGGTACAACTTACAAATACAGTAGAATTTGAATAAAGATGATGATAACATGACCATAATCATGATTTTTGCAAAATACAGTACAGCCGCTGTTTATTGTCTGTCCAATGCTATGCATAGCATTGGACAGAGTATAAAATCACCTAAGTGTCCGTGCGTCCAACTTTTCTTAAGCTATCTTTCTTCCATCCTCCCTTTCCCTTCTTTTTCCACTTCCTCTTCCCCTTTCCCTTCTCTCTTCCCTTTCTTCTTCCCCCTTTTCCTTTTCCTTCCCTTTTCCCTTCCCCTTCCTCTTCCTCTTCCCCATCCCTTTACTTCGCTTCGCCTTCCCTTTTCCCCTTCCTCTTTTCCTTCCCCTATACGTTTCCCCTTTTCCTTCCCTTCCTCTTTCACTTTCCCTTCTTCCATCTTTCTCTCTGTGTCCACGTCTGTGCGTCCAATATTTGAGGCGCTATATCTCCGTAACGGTACCAGATAGACGCATGGTCACTATGAACCACCCATATGAAGTCGACCCCAGGAGTCGAATGATCACGTGACCGATGACGTTACGTGACCCCAAAAGGTCAAACTCGTGACCCCATCATCTTTGAGGCGCTATATATTCATAACGGTGCAAGACAGACGCATGGTGACAATGGACCTTTTATAGCAAAGCGCTGGTGACGAATCGAATGGTCTCGTATCTGACAATGTTTATTGTTTAGTTAAAATAATACAGAAGCTCACTAAACAGCTCACTGGTCATATTTATACAGACATATACTGTTAGGCCTAACTGTCAAAATGCATTGGACAGACTCCGTGTTCATATGAGCATTATCTTGTTATTTTTGTATTACGTAATAATTTTAGGTGATCCTTGGACTTCGAAAATTTTCCTCGGCCTGGCCTCACGGTTTTGGCCTCGTCCTCGAAGGTTTGTCCTCAGCCTCGATCTCGAGGAACTGTCCCCAGTTAACATCACTGTTTGTTCTAACAAGTGACAAAAAGGAAAAGCGATCGTTTATTATGAACGTTTCATAACTAAAGGTTGGGAAAATTAATAAGAATTCAAATTATCCTAACAAGATGGAAACGCACGTAGACGATGACGTCATATTGAAACAGTCCTTCAAAAATAAAATAACAGAATACTACACTCAGTCAATTTCGTGTAAATCTTTCGCATCATTGTCTCACGAAAATTTCATATCTAGAAATAATAGCACACGGATAAAAAGTTTAAAGGACCCTCCCCCAATAAAGCAGCTATTGGGCGACGGGCAGCGTAGAGATCAACAACAGAGAACGAGATTGAACAACGCACTTTAAAAACTTTATACACGCAACAAAAACAAATGACATATTTATCATAATATCACACATAGACTGTACACATAACAAACACGATTGCATACAGTTTGAAATTCATCCATGCATAGCTACGGTCCTTGATATTCTAACTTAACACTTCACGGCACGATAGAATGCAAGCGCACATGTACATTGTATGCATTTGATAACAATTCAATCTAACAGACTAAGCACATATCTTCAACGAAAAAATCTGTGGTTGTCATCCAACAGCAGTTTGTAAAGGTTCGAGCATACGTCTGTCATTCCACAGGTTGCTGGAATCAGTCATTGCTCTGTGTAGCAAACGACATGATGAAAAATGCATTAGCTGTCAGTGTAAGGAACATCATTACAGTCGACATGGCCACAACAAAAAAACTGCTTACGGATAAAAAACAAGAAGCCCCGCTGTCGCTAAAAAGGCCGACCATAGGCCAACTCCATAATGTCCGACTTGTTACCACAGGGTAGCCAACCGTCAAGCAACCCTATTGATCAGACAGTTTTCCAGTAAAACGTACCGTTTAGTCAAAATACATATGTTACAGACCACGGACAACAGACAGACACAACCTTGTGCCATAGGCGCGAACACGGTCGGCCATAAACATAACTCAGTCGACGTTTTCTTATCACTTACCAGGTTATGCCACTTGTCTACAGGTAACGGATGTGGAGGAGTTTTCAATGGCAATGATGCTTCAACCATGCTAGATAAGCGTGTGAAGCAGACACTTGGTAAATAAAACTATCGTTCACTTTCTCTCCTCAACTGGCCCACGTTTCTCAACAACTGGTATCATATGTTACACCAACAGGAAGCAGTATTACCAGTATTTACATCTCAATTCGTTTACAACTCAAGACAGTCTCATATCCACAGAAAATGCCCTCTTCTAGCATTTACAATATGGCACAAATGTGGCGACAAACATTATTTAATAGCATCCTGGTTCTGTAGTGGTTCCATGAAAACTACGTTAAATAACTGTCTGGAGTGTTAAATGAACTCATACACTTCAGACAGGGTCAAACTGATATTGTTTATAGTCTTATTCCATGCTGGCCGACAGTCGGTCGCTGGCCTACGCTCTCGTTCATTTGGTTTTGGTGATGCATGATTGCATCTGAGAAATAAAGATACGTTATCCCACTGCAGACAGCGTGGTAGACATGGGTGCAGTGGCGTAGTAGCAGGAGACAGTTGCCCCATCCCCTAAATGTCAAAAACTGTCCAAAAATCTTCTCGTCAGCAAAATTTTCATCAAAAAATGCAAAAATTGGGGCACAAAACCCACTTTAGAAAAATTTAAAAACCAAAATTAAAATCTTTAGCACCCATAATCTCCTCTGCCATTAATTTTCAGCTGTCTGTCAAAATTCTCTCGGAAATTTGCAGTGTCTGTCAAAAAATTGTCACTTTTAAACCCTGGATGCTGCTGCATGGGCAGAAGACCCTATAAGTGCCAGCACGAAATAACTGGATGCAATTTGTTAGATGATCAATGTTCAGGGAACTGCGTTGAATGACCAGTGGCTGTACTGTCGTTCGTCTGCTGTTGGAAGACAATTCCGTCAAACTGTCGAAGGAACTCGTCATCGGAACCACGCATCTCGGACAGCATCACAGATCCACCCTGCAAGATCTGTGTCAGTTCTTCACTCGTCATATTGCCGCTAACCATGCCGCCTGCTCCAAGGTTCAGTGAGTCCGTACCACCGACGAATGCCTCCGTCAACTGACCACCCACAGCACCAGGCTGTGACTGGCTACCCAGACCAGCAGCCAGCATTCCACTGTCCAGGTATACGGAACCGTTGGTGGCAGCAAGCGCTGACAGCGGCACGGAATTTCCATCCGGCAGCATGACGGAGGTCATTGAAAGATCGTCCTGGATGTATCGACCACTATCCGCTGCCCCTGATGATGAGGCCATGCTGCCGAGTGACAGTGTGGACAGCGGGGCACCAAGGTTGTCAAATGAGTATGTCGGCAAAGCCGTCGACACTGCACCGCCACTCGTTTCACGCTCTGCATGCAGTCAGTAATCAACCAATCATCAAACATTCAGCCAGCTAGCCTAAACTAAGTCCACAGGCCAATAACCAGTAAGAAAAACAAAAAGCATGCCTACTGTCCAAGTTCACCGAACAAGGTTTTCCAACAAAAATGATAAATACGTGTCAAATTCTGACTAGCCTAATTCTAACACAGTAAACAAATTTCGACAGATTCAACAAGTTCCAACTCAGCAGTTGGCTCAAGGGAAGATGAATGTGACAAATGACAATGACAGACAGACGACACTGTGAAGAAATGTGTAGCAATAGGCACAATTGTTTGCACTGCAAAAGCAATTCTGCACAAAATGATGCCACCAAGAATCCATACATGCAATTAGTATAATGGTCCAGTGTCCGTTAATATGACAAGTATGAAATTTAATGGAATGAGCAAAGACAAAACAGGCAACTGACATATATCAAACATAAAACCACCGGACATCTGTTTGCATCATCTTCTAATTATACGCTCAAAGGATGTATTTCTTTTAGTTAAAATACAAGCAAAACTACACTACGAAGTTGTGGAACAAAGTTGTAAAAATGTGCAACATTTCCAGTACAAATGTACCAGTCGGTAACCTACCTTTTTTGAATGTTGGTTTGAGCTTGGGTCTTGCTGCTGATGCTCCAGCAAACACAGGCTCCTCTTCTGCATTAAATGCACACAAGGACTCTAAACAACTGTGAATTATGCTGCAACAAAATTCTAATGAAACTAGAAATACATTCTGTGAAACGAGGTATCTGCCCCATTGCCACGCTATACTAGCAGCTGCGTTTCAGCGTTTGACGCTCTTGTGGTCCTACAGTTACCATAGTGCACGAGACCTCGTATAAGGCCAGCGTACGACTAGTTTAGCATAGATGTTGACAATTGTGGCGTCAGCGAACTGCAAGTGTGAAGACACGTTTATTAACTACATAAAAGTTTAACAACACAAAGAAATGCTATCGAATTTCTGTTAACAACTTAAAATGTAGGCATACAAATGTAAAATAACTGTACTCACAGTAGCTTAACAAATATGATATAATAATAATGATGCATACACAGGTAGTGACAACTAGCGAACACACATATAATTTGTTAGAAGAGGCATGACTAAAATAGTTTAGTTTCTCAAATTTCTGGCGTTTTGTTACCTTTTTTATACACATGTGTAAATTAAATACTGTAGTGAATACTAATTCAGCCGTTTTGTTGAAATAATCTGCACAGAAGTGACTTTATGCCTCAAAAAATTAATTGCTTGTGCTACAGCTGTAACTGACGAGCTTATTTCTATTTAAAAATGCAGTGATCACAATTTTGGGAGCTGAGAGCTCAAATAGGGGGATTAAATTATTATCTTTTATGTGCCTATAGCGGCCACCAAGACACGCTTTTTGAGCTATTAAACGCCACTATAAGCCCACAGGATTTTCTACTGTGGTACAAGAACCTTCCCACTGAAAATACATTTTAGTGGTTAAAAAATGGGGCCAAATAGGGTAAACAGTCATCAGATTTTCACCCCAAGCAAACTAAATCTTACTTTTTGGGCCCTGAATCACTGTGCAAAATTTCATCAAAATTAAATCAAAATTGCAGCTGTAAGAGTGTTTACAGACAGAATGACAGTGTGACAGAAGTGATTTTATAATCTGTCCCATGCTATGCTATAGCAATGGGACAGATAGCCAAACGGGATCAAAATTCTAAAAGTGCAGAGAAGCAAAGGTAGTGGGCATGGCAGCTTACCATTAAATGGAAAAAGCGTCTTGGGCAAACGAGAGAAGTCGTTGTCGGTCATAAACCTGGTGTAACTCTGCTCTGCAGTTTTACGCCGCTTCTGGTTAAATCCCTCTGGATCTGAACAAATCAATTCAATCATAAGACTGTAAGTAACTATTTCTAAAGTTTACTAGTCACAAACACAGTACACTGCTATGCTGCTAGTAAGTTTCTCCTTTACATCAACATTAAAAACATCAAACAGTGGTTACTTAAGTTATGAAACTTGTGGCATAGCAAAATGAAATAAGTGGTTAAAAGTTATCTCTTGGTGGTTCCAGTTATTTGGCAATAACTACCACAAATTATCCCACATGCATATTCCAACATTTCTGTAAAAATCAGAACGCACATTTTCACCAAAAATAAAAAAAGGTTATGGGAGAAATAACTGGCAACAATATCTGACAAATTTTTATAAAAACAACCGGCTTCATGTATCAAATACACAATTTTCATTTAGAGAATACTAAACAAGACCCAATAGTAAACAATGTAAAGCAACAGGTAGGATTTAAAAAACCAATTCTGTAATTTGCTGCTCTTGGCTGCTTGACAATACAGGCATCTGATGTGAAAAAATCCTACTCCGACGGACCGACAATTTCTAAAAGCCAATTTTTGGCGACTCACTCAGCCTAACTCCAGAGTAACTGAGGAAAAAGTTGGATCATTAAGTAAACATCAAAAGCAGCAGCAGCAGCAGTGCAGTAGTGGTATACTGTAGAAGTGTAGATACAACTGTAGACCTTGATCAGTCGGACGATATATAAACGGCTTTGGATCGCCGTACTCATTGGTTGAAGGACGATGCAGCTGCAGAAATGTAGTGACGGGTTCTGTGATTGAAAGATCACGGTACTGAGGCGTTTTGAACACTATTGCATACTGGATCAAATACAATGACATATACCATACCTTTAACGCAGGCTAGGTATTCACTGGGTGAGAGAAAGGGTGATCTGTCATGTAAAAGTCTATTTTATCCGCTGGGGTGCTTTAGAAATCATAGTTGCCCGTGTCTGGTTGTCTGTCAATATGTGTGATTACTCAAAAGTCATGAGAAGATTTTTAAAAAAATTTTGTGGAGTAAAAGACCAAGAGAGTAAATTATGGTAACAATCCAAATCACAATTTTGTTAATTAGTACTTTTTTAAGTGGAAAGGCAATATAAGGCATATTATGTCAATTCTGCCCAAATCAAATCCCTCGATTAGTCAGTAAAAATATTTACAGAAGTTGACAGAATTCAGTACAGACCAAAAAACTACTAGGTTTTTGAAACTGCCATTTTAAGTTGGTCATCTATGTCATCACTATCATTATCAAATTAAAGTTTTTAAAAAATAATTTATCAAAAAATCGCCTTATGACAACATGTTGCACAGCTCACATGAGCTAACTAGCAAAGTGAAGTCATTTTTTCCACATAACTCTGCCCAGATTTCCAATGCCCATAGCAGAAATGAAACCAAACAACAAATTGTATTCCATCCTTAGATTGCTGACCTTTGCATCATCAAATCGATAAAGGGCACCACGTAATTATATCATCTTGTAGTATTCGATATTTAATGCCGAGAATAGTAGACAGCAAAATCGCTGACTGATGAGCTTTAATCAAGGTGTGGCTGCAGTTTGATCAGTCAATCATTCACGCCACTATCAACCAATAGCGTCGCATCAAAGCCTTTGTTTCCCTGTGGGGGGCACACTTTGGGCATAAATTCTGATAATTTCAAAGAGAGTTGTTATGCAAACATATAATTCTGCTACAAAACATATTTTACCTTATTGTGCGCTTAATTAAGTCATCAGAATGTTTACTGGAGACAATAATTCAGTGTTATGCAACAATATGGAGCATCCACATTCAACACGGAAATGCGCTGACATAAATTAGGTGAGGTAGACAATGAATATATTTCACATAATTCTATCATCTTAGCCATCTTTGTGCCAAAAATCATCAAATTTGGTGGAGGTTTGACGAAGTTCTGACAAAAACAATTTTTGCTGCTTTTTATTCGGATACGACGTACAGACAGTAAACGTTATATGTAGTAAAATACAGTATCACTCACAAGCAATAACGATAAAGCATTATCACTTATACCAATTCCATGTTAATTACCTGATGGTGGACATCAAGGTTGTTTACATCAGGATATGCTTCCCAGACGCATTCTCCCTCTGGCGACTGCTCATAAAACCGAATCTGTATGTCATCTGTATCCAAACACCAACGTATAATAAAGCCCATCAGCTGATAGACAATGTAAACGAACAACACAGAAAATTCACTCTCTCTTAATCATCCTAACATATTAACTTTCCACAGATGTTAAAACCAGACACTGATATACAACAAAAACCAGAGTGCACTACTGTTGTAGCAAACATCAGTGGGCGATGTGTTTGGTTATGTCTATAAGCCTGTGTGTAAGTAACATCACATGTTATTCTGATGCTAAATAAATAAGTAACTAAACCATGTCAGGGGTAATATATTCCACCCAAACTTATGCAACGCTCCCCTAGTATTAGGCCACCGATATCAGGATTCTGAAAACTTGAGCAAAGACCCTAAATGGTGATTTGCAGCATTACTTTTTGAAGAACCGGATACCCAGCTGCAAGTGACCTCACTGATATAGCAACAATGCATCAACATTCAAGACAGACAGACAAAAGGATGAACAGACAGACAACATAAGAAACTGAAATTTTCTTGCCTTTCTTAACTTTCTCACACAGTATGATCATATCGTCGCCTCCGTTGACACAACCCGAGCCAAGGCTGAGTCTTACAATCACTAACTCACGGACTGCCTCTGTAACATCACAATCATCACACTATCATCATCTATAGCCTATTTATTGCTCATATGTGCTAGTTAACTGCTAACAAATAGCATCGTGACTTGCTACCGCACTAAAATCAAAAGTTAAACCCAAAACTTGATGTTTTAGACATACAAACTGTATCACTTTCAGAACAAAGTAAGACTTACACACACTGACATAAGACCGAACACTAACTCAGAAGTCCATAATTATCAATCACTAAAATTTGTAGATCACCACAGGCGAACTCACTCTTGTCAATGATTGGCTGAGAAATGATGGGTGAAATCACTCGTGTAAAACGTCGACTTGCATCTGGCAGAAACGCTTGGAAGCACAACCTGACGACTTTCAGATCTATCTGATCTGGCGTCTGTGCTCCAGCTATACACAACACATTTGCGTTCATTTAAACTGGGCTTCGGATGTAGGCGGTACGGTCGGCTTTTCTAGCAACAGCTGGGTTTCTTTTTTTTATTAAAGAATTCACATTAAATGATCAGATTTGAATAAGCATGATAAAGAGTTAAAAACTCTTATACTTCTTATGGAAATCCCACTGTAGAGCTACAGAGCATAACCTGCAATATAGGATGACACAGTGTCACCTGCAACCTGACACAAATAAATGTGCTCTGCCTTAACCTCAGCCAGGCAGACCAATGCTCGAGTTACCGACCCCAAGAGGGCGGAATGCTGAGTTGGCTGTCTGCGAACCTATTCAAGTAATAACCACTCAGAAGCAGCATGACCGAGAGTCAAACCGACGATTTTTTGATTGCATGTCCAGCATCCTGAATGCTCACACTAAGCCACCAATGCAATGAGCACGCTGACAGTGATTATAAACAGCTAATACGCTTGAAGTCTGTAACTTACTGGCAAATGGATCAACGCGAATGTTTTGTCGCAGTTCTAAACTGCTGCTCACTTCATTTCTTTTGCAGCACTGAATGCCGACACCCATCAGACTAAAATACATAAATACGCACCACAGATACATAGCAAACACAATACAGTAGATTTCAATGTCTATTTGACAGTACGTACACCACGAGTCAAAAAACATGCCACCAAACTACTGTCCATCCTCGCTACACACTGATCAATTTTCGAAATTCTTTCACTGGCACGCTCATCAGAAAATTTGCCATAAAATGCTGTTAAAGAACCCACCATGCCTTAGGTGCATCGCTAAACTACCTTGTAAAATAAAAATTTTCAAAAAGTGCTCTGACAGAAAAACAGCAGAAAGAAATTACGATCACAACCATAAGCTGGTATTAAGCCAGCAAGACCAGCTAAAGTTCTCACCAATGCATATAGCAATTGATGCAATGCCTACCATAAGCTATCAACGCCACAATTTGACAAGTTTGACAAAGCTGCACATACTTTACTGTGTTCTGCTGCGACTTCAAGCGAATAGTGCAAACACCGTCCTTGCAGTTTGTGCCAACCAGATTGTGAGGGTGCGGATAATATGGCTGATCTTTTGACACACATGACACCACGATTATGGCTGACAAGCCGTTCAAGTGTTTTATCTACAAGCAAACACAAACATTACCGAAATAACAATTCCACATTCATCCAGCATGAAACAGTCACTATGTACACACTTCCACATGGAATTAACAAAACATTCAGCTTCTACACAAACAAGAAATTTGAGCTAATGCTCACGAGATGCACGAAAGACTGGCCAACAACGGTAAAATATTGACTTTTACAGGGGTACCGCTCTTTGATGCCCTCGTGCGCAAGTTATCTTGAAGCTAGAAAATCGAGACTTGGACCGTCGAAATCTATGTTCAACGCTGAAAATTTCATATGCAGCTTCTCCATGTCTATCTCAATTGGCGCAATTCACTCTTAAAATCGCCAAAAAATCCATAAAAACCCCTATTTTTGCATTCAAGGTCATCCAAGGCCATTGAATTCGGTGACAATCGAGAGCCAGTGGGTGACTTCACTTTTTGACTTAAACTTTTGCTGAGCCTTTTCGCTAAGCCAAAGCTAAAGCTGAACGCTTAAGTCTCTACTTAGACCAAAGTTCAACTGAACTTTGGTCTACGTCTACTGACTGTAGACTTAGACCAAAGCAATTAAAAATGGCGGAAAACCGGTAAACGCAACAGGAAATAAATCAACCAGGTACGCTTGGACTTGCTCACTTAATTGCGCCGTGCACACAAACGATGTAATTACGTAACGTCTTACGTCACTGTGTAGCTATTACGGCATTTATTTTTGGTACCAGACTGCTATAATTTACTAAACTATCTCTATGTATAGAACTGTTATAGGCTCAGCGAAAGTCTCAGCAAAATCACTTCACCTTTTGACTTGAGTAGGTACTTAGACCGAAGTTTAGGCTCAGCAAAAGTCTCAGTGAAAAAGTCAAAAAGTGAAGTCGCCCAGTGTATGACTTCCTATTAGTGATTAATAGTAACCTAGGCCCTATTTCGCACCATTACTGAGATACAGCGACTTATTGGCTAAAAATCACAAATTTTTCCCACCCCCTCTCATTCATTTAGCACCCTCGTTCACAGTAAACACTTACGGTTCCTGAAACTAGAGTCTTCCAGGCAGCCAATGGTGAAGATTTGGTGATCCTAGCTTGCACCATTTTTGACTGATCAACCCATTTGACGAATGGACAGGTAGCTGCTTTCACGCGTAAAAATCGAACCAGACTTTCAAAAAAGCAGGCTCAGCCACACCCTCTCTGTTGCTTCATGCTTCTCTCTTAATTTAGTTGAAAGATCTGGGAAAGCGCTGTAATTTGTATGTTTCCCCAATGGCATTCATGGCAAGGACGTGGCCACGAATGCGTTTTTGTAAATTCTTTTCTGAGTTTGAAAATTGCATCGGGTGGTTTCATTTTTGGTTACTTTTTAAACAGGAAAGTGGGCAAAAGTGTGCAGAATAAAAATTAAAGATGTGAGCATTCAAAATGAGTACCAGGTACATCAAATCACCTCGACTGTAGGATAGACTTTCTGCTCGTTGGTGCTGCCTTCACCGATCAGACTTCCCGCTGACTTGCTCTCACATTTGTAGCGGAACCGCTGGCCATGTTGCTTCGGCTGAATTACTATACTCAGCTGAGGCTCTGCAAAGCACATCAATGACATATAATCACAATATTATCACATCTCATAATAAATGTAACCTACAACACAAAGTTTCATATCTAGAGATGGGAAAATTTTTGAAATCTGAGAATTCAGTCGCAGTCTTGTCCTCACACTTTTGGCCTTGAATGTCTCTCAGTCTCCAACTGTGTGGAATACATGTATCGTTTGGGCATCAAACCTGAACTTTATCACTGCAAGTATTTTCACATAACCATATCACACAATACTCAAAATATACCAACTGAATTGCAGAGATTCCACTGCTTACCTCATTCACCTATCGAGTTCGTGATCGTGGTCTTGAGTTGAGTGCTCTCCACATTCTGGTCTAGTTTAGAGCTCTGAATAATCAGCTAAACTATATTACTGCACACAGGCACGAAATTTGAGTGATACTAGCGTGGCCTGCGAGCCTGAAAATGCGTGCACCGTGTATCGTTACTAGTCAGCTTTGATCTTACGAAATGCGTTTGAATGCTAAAACCGCCGTTTACTAAGCAGTCAAACATAAACGAAAACGCAGAATCATTGTTACCATTCATTGCCACTGGAATCTTCCTCGAAAAGATTGAATTTCACCAAATACAGAATCGTCAGAACATACAAAACGCAAGCGTTCTGAATTTTGCGGGTGGGGAATTTTCTTCATCATAGTCGGGGAATCCCACGTTTCCCTGTATGACGAATGATCTCAAACGCTGATTGGCTGGTGTCGACGTCATCAGCCACCCCACAACCAGGGAAGGAAAGCACCGTTGCGACCAAGGCCAAGAGAGCAGTCCAAGAATTTGAGAATATCGCAAACAAGAGAAAAATATCGACTTCTGACATTTGTTTTTATTGTTTTTAAAGTGATTACGCCTAATGTGTTTAAAATTCCGCCTGACATCATGTCACTGATTCGTCGTTTTGACTTTAAAATTGCTTTAAATTAAATACCGGTAGACCTATTGGGTTTAGTCCTCCTCGCGTCTTCTTGTTGCGATATTTCTTTCTTTTATGCTCCGGTCTGTGCTATACTTCTTATTCTTTATTTGTTGGCCCTTCGTTAATTTTTAAAATAGTTTTTGGCAGCTTTCCTGCTATAGTTTTCCAGTGCGAATTGTATTTAGCAATTTGCATTGCATTGTTTCTTTGGGTTAATTACCAGCCAAGTCCGAGCCTACAATGCACCTTTTCACTAAATTCTCTCTTGCTAGCTATCTTGTTAACACTTTGGCAACTTATGCTACAGGCATAATTATGGCCTTAATCAACTCAAGTAACCTCAAATCCACTGTATTCATCATGCAACATGCAATTTCATGCCTCAAAACAACACAATTTTTTCTGATTCAAATGTTAAAAAGTACGTTCCTCAAAACAACACACTCATCATTCAAGTGACACTGTTAAAATAATTATTATTAGTGATTAACATACAGATCAGTAACCAGATTTCATTTCATACAGTCATTTCAATACGATGAAGAATTTTGACAAATGCTCATTTACATGTAAACTAGAGCTGTCACAGTTGACGCGTTAATTAACGCGTTAATGCGTTAATAAATTAACGCGCGTATGCGCGTTAAAAAAATTAACGCGTTAAAAAAATTAACGTACATGCGTAAATTTACAGCTAAAGCGTGGCTACACGCGACGATTTCCTCAGACGAGGTTTATAAACCTCGGAAGGCCCGGTCACGTCGGACAACATTTCGGACGAGGGAATTGGTGCGTGTAGCTACGGCGTTACACGTTTAAACTGAAACATTTGCGCAACATCTTCGTTGGTGTCTAATAGGGTGTTTACACGATCCAGCAAACGTCCAGTAAACTTCCAGCAAATGTATTCAAAATACATGCTAATGCCAAACGTTTGCTCCATGGTGTAAACGCCCCGTAAGTTACCTGCGGACGTAAAAAAATTCTGAACACTATGCTCAACAGTCTACACACGTTTTGCGTCAAGGCATAATGGCAACAAGTACAAGTATTAGAAGTCAGAGAAATAAAAAGGTAAGCAGAAGAATAGGTGACGGGAGAGAAGAAATTCTTCGTTCAAGCAATTAACCGTTAAAATAAAATACTGTAATAGTTAAATAGTAAATAGTCTAAATACGTTTAAAAAATAAAAATTATATGTGTTTTTAAAACTTTTTTTTCACTTTTCTAACTTTCTATATTCTACAGGCG
>Ga0209671_1000598_pt1 | contig 25150 bp, 17 predicted proteins | sample WorMetHERISLAND2_2_FD_187401 | JGI IMG/M metagenome (GOLD analysis project Ga0209671, IMG submission 187401) | Marine gutless worms symbiont microbial communities from Max Planck institute for Marine Microbiology, Germany - Olavius geniculatus... | ecosystem: Host-associated > Annelida >... | reverse complement strand
GACATATACCTTGCCTATATAATATGATGATTTAAGCTTTATAAATGTATGAAATTAATGCCGAATTAATAACGAAAAATGGCGTTACGTTACGTTATGCTGAAAAATGCTAATCTTGGAAGTGGTCAGAAGTGACGTCACCATGTGTACCCAGTCAGTGTTTACCAATTAATTTTAATATTTTAATGGCAAAAAATACTGTCGCATGACAACTGCAGCAGTACATAGGTAGGCAATGTGATTTTATAATGTTTATGTTTCTCTGCGTATTTTACTTTGACTACAGGTACACGTGGTGACGTCATCAGCCTGTCAACATGGCGTCTCGTTTTCTGCGTCGTTTTCGTAGATCAGTAATTTCAAATGTAAGTTTCTTTGTGTTGACAAAATGCTGAGTGCTGACATTACTGTCAAAATTCTCAGAAAATTGTGCTCTTTTAGGAAAATGGTAAGTTAATTTTGGTGTCCATGGCCCTTTAACAGTTTCATCAAATAAATAACATTATTCAACACTAGAAGTAATCAGAACTCCCAAAGCTCTGCCAATATGGCACTGCCACCTGGCAAACACAATGGCAAATGGCACAGTGCCATATAACGCCACACTGTAGGTGAAGACGTATCAGCAGATGAAAACTGTTTGTGCGGACAAACGATCCATACTAATAAAAAGTTAAAATTTCTGACAACAAAAACTTCACAGAAAACCAAGGTATCTGTTCGTGCATATGTATGCGGCACAATGTGCTAGCATGTTTCGTTTTTGCTATATTGAAATAATTCGGCTGAGAGCTGCAGACTGCGCCAGCTGAGTGAGTTTCACCTACAATCACTACCGGGTGTCAATATGCTGCCGAAAATATTAGAACTGTGCCGTTCGGCAGGTTATGTATCCTGATGGTGAATCCAGAATCACCAAAGGACTCTCAGAATGCCACCAACATCTAATCACTTCTTTCTTGGGCCATGATCAACCTCTCCAAAAAATTTCATCAGAATCAGTTCATAACTTTTTTGAGTTACACTGCACAACAAAGAACCCAAAAATTACAACCTCCGCCACACTTTGGCAGAGATGGTAATGACCACGTATCTTCCAAATGTCGTGCAAATATTGAGCTAGACGATGATATGTCTGGTACCATCTTCTATACCGTGAAGCCATGTGGCGTGATACCATCTTCATGTTTGCTTTCTAGTGAGAATGGTGGAATGCGGCATTCAAATGTACTGCTGTCTTGTCGCTCCATCTTGAACGTACCCCTACAAGTTCACCGCAAGCCCCCCAAATATCACAGTACATGCTACACACGAATTAACTACCAGTAACACACATTTGTACCAGATGTACAGTTTCATGGCAGTGGCTGTTGTTTTTAGGTGCTAAGTTATATTCCAGTTTCTATTCTAATGCTTTGTCCTGATCATGCAGTGACCAATCGCCAGTACTACAGAATTCCCAGCCCTGAGCAGTGTGGAATTTTCTGATGCTTGATTCATATTTCCCAACATTTTGCAGCACTGTTCCTCACAATTCGGCTACCCACATAATACATACAAATAATAATAATAATGATAATAATAAAGCAGATTTATACATGGAGCCTAAAAGCAGAAGTCACTAGGCGCCACAGTCTCAATCAATCTAACAGATGTGTCTTTAGTTGCGCTTTGAACTGTTCGTAGTCCTCTATGGCTCGCAGTGCAGCCGGCAAACTGTTCCAGACTCGTGGGCTGGTGATGGCGAATGATCTGTCACCGAGCCTTGTCCTTGTCCTCGGTACAGTACAAGTGAAGGAGGTGGCTGAACGTAGTCGGCAAGTGTCGTCACTGACCAAGTTGCAATCGTCGACCAAGTATGGAGGCGCCAAATTGTTCATTGCCTTGACCACCACTGTGGCTATCTTCAACTCGACACGGCGTCGCACTGTCAGCCAGTGTAATTCACGTAAAACGGGTGTGATATGTTCACATCGTCCTGTGCAAGTGACCAGCCTCGCGGCGGCATTCTGAACAGACTGCAGTCGTTGTAGAAGACTGTCAGTGATGCCATGCAGTACTGCGTTGCAGTAGTCCAGACGACTGGCAATGCACGCCTGGACCAGCGTCCTAGCGGCATCAACTGTCAGTGACTGCACAATTAGTCTTATCTGTCGCAAATAGCAGTACGCTGAACGACAGACCAACGCAACATGATCTGACATCGTCAACCTGCTGTCAACGACAACTCCAAGGTCGTGAGCTGAGCTGTCAATCTTGATGGTTGAAGACAGCACATGTACTTCGTGGACATCAAGTTTGGCAATGACGTGTCGAGAGCCCAACCAGAGCCATGGTCTTACTGGGATTCAGACGCAGATGGCTCGCACTCATCCACGCCTCTACATCATGAAGACAGCGCGAAAACTGCTTGACATTGCTGCGAACAGCACTGACTGGTGACGAGACGTAAATCTGACAGTCGTCTGCATACTGGTGGAACTGGAGACCATGCCGAGCAATGATGTGGCTGAGCTCAGCAGTATACATAACAAACAGTACAGGTCCAAGAACGGAACCTTGAGGTACATCATACTGGACAAGCTGCGTTTTAGACAGCTGGCCTTTGCATGCAACCTGCTGACTCCTGCCTGTAACAAATGACGTTATCCAGCCAAGAACTGTGTCACTAAGGCCACTTCCAAGATTGTAAAGCGCTTCTGGTCTTGAAGAAGCATGTAAGAAGCGCTATAGCAAGTGCGTGGACTTTACCTTTACCTTTAAGGCCAAAGTCGCAACAAGTCGCTGTAGCAGTAGCTGATGATCGACACAGTCAAACACTGCAGACAGATCAAGTAGACTGAGTAGCATCACTTGGTTTGCATCAGCAGCAGTAAATGCGTCAGAAAAGATGCGCAACATGGCTGTTTCCGTCAAAGGATGACGGCAATAAGCTGACTAGTAGTGTGGTAGCAACTCATTGTCTGTCAGGTACTGGTGAAGTTGCTTGGCCACTGCATGCTCAATGATTTTTGACACAAAGGTCACACTGAATACCGGTCTGTAGTTTGCCACGTCCTGGTGTCCAGTCCAGCCCACTTCAACAGCAGCGTGATGACAGCGTGTTTCTGTGAATCCGGCACCCAAGCGTCACGTAGTGATGAGTTCACCATGCAAGTCACATACGGCAGCAATAGGTCGACAAACTCGCGTAGTAGAAACGTCGGGACTGGATCCAGCGCACACAACTTGATTGGTGACATCATGATTAGCGCTCGCACTTCAGCTTGTATCAGTAGATGAAATGCTGACGGTGAGCATTTCACCGCGCCAGCTTTCGGTGGTGGCGCTGCTTTATCTGCAGGAAAAAAAGTCGCAAAGTCGTCAGCAGTGAATTCGTTCGATGCTGCTACGTCACAATTTCTACCCAACATCGACGACAGCGATCGCCAAAGCAAACGTGAAGTTAAAGATAAACTGTTTCTCTGACAAAAATATTTGCTGACAATTCTGCAACTTTCCTCAACTGCAGTCAAATTCCCTAAAATTTGTAGGTGTATCATCGTCCAGTTTGAGCTGCATCTAGTTAGAATATGACAACTAGTAAATAAACTGACCACATGTGACCACTGGGCGCCTGCAGAGACACGTGACTTGTGTACTGGAACGCCGGCTGTACCTTGGAAAATATTGGTTCCTGTCATCACAAACAAGTAAGCATTTTAAGCAAGTGTACTTGCAGCTGCACAATTAAACAAAATAGTTTAAATATGCTGCAGCCGAAATCTAACAAAAATGTTTGCATTAGTCATAGAAACAAATTGAAGCTTGTTGTCTGCTGTCAAAGTTCTACCTGCACAATAAATTGCAACCATTGTCCAGCTTCTGTGAGAGTGGTGGCAGCAAACAATGAGAAAGTCAGAGTGCATGAGAGTGCATGGGACAAAGGCGTGAGAAAGTGAGTGAGCAGCAAAGTTTTATGTTCCGCTCAATATGTTACAGTCTACTATGAAGACTAGTCTTTTTCACACAAACACTTGATCTGGTAGTAATGGTGACTGGTTAGAAGTCTGAAGTGGCACTAGTCGAAAATCAGCTACCACTCGGTCCGCCATAGCCAACTGCCACCATATCCAAAAGCCATCATAGCCAAAGATGCAACTCATCCCTGTTCCTAACCCCATCACTAACCCTAAACCCATGATCCCATCCCTATCCTTAACCCTCTCACTGTTCACTGTACCCCTTGGAATAGTGAACTGTTCCCGATACTGACAACCAAGCTAAAAAACAACAAAGAATGCATCAAAAAGCAATGCCTTTAACTGCAATAAATGAAATGTTGAACGTTTTCAAGGATAACGCAAAGGATGTATAACGTACTGACAAGTAGCACTAAGATGTTTCTGTCTATATTCTGACTTGAATGTCTGAGTGACTAAATGAGCATGTCACAACACACCTTGCCAATGATGCCCCGACCGCGCACTGTCTCGAGCGTTCCCGAGAGACTGAATATGCGCCAGTGACGTTCACGCAGCTGCACCGTCTCATCACCAAGGTTCTCCAGCCGAATGCAGTACCGCCACTATAGTACGACATGCAAAAAAACTAAAAAAATCAAAAAATCTTAACTTTTGGGCTTTTCAAGTTAAGCTATGAAATGGTGCACATTTTCTTGTCAAACACCTTATGCTTTAAGCGAAAACTGATGATGCTAACCTATCTAACTGTAGCTATATGGTAATTTTAGACAACAAGAAATTTGAGCTAATGCTCACGAGACACGCGAAAGTCTATGGCAGTTCCTGTTTAGTAGTTTAGCTAAAAATTGAAGGTGTTTACGCTAATTTAATATACAAATACCAAATTCTCTATCTGGATCACATAACGATAGATCTGTGGCGCCACCTTGTGAATGATTTAGACCTGTGTCGCAGCCCAAAATCGCCAAAAAATCCATAAAACCCCCTATTTTGGCGTTCAAGGTCATTGATATCGGCGGCAATCGAAAGCCAGTGTACGACTTCCTATTAGTGATTAATAGTAACCTAGGCCCTATCTCGCACCGTTACTGAGATACAGCGACTTATTGGCCAAAAATCGCAAATTTTGCCCACCCCTCTTGTTTAGCGCCCTCGTTCGGGGTAACCCCCTTCGAATTTAGGGAAAAGCTTTACGGTTCCTGAAACTAGAGTCTTCCAGGCACCATACGGTAAAAATTTTGTAATCCTATCTTGCGCCGTTTATGACTGATCCACCCGCGTGACAGACGGACAGACAGAATTGCAATGGCTAAGACGCGCTGAAAGCAGTAGCTGCTTTCGTGCGTAAAAAGTGAGTCGGATCTGACTTATGGATGAGTGGAGCAAGACACTTACCCAGTAGACTTGTGTTTGTTGCACCTCCTACATCACATCACATATCAGCATTGTCAACACTATCACAGCAACAAACTTATATGACCATGTAAAGAATACAAGTTCTGTTGATAGACAGAATGTGAAGTTTTTAAAAATTTAATACATCAATTCTCAAAACTTACTGAAAGCATCTTGATGCATTTATATCTTTCCAGGCACCAGAAGAGAATGACTGTCCAGCTCTAATAGTCAGCTGTGTATACAGCCACATATAAGGAAGTGAACAAGTGTTAAACATAACAGTTAAACAAAACAGTCACAATGTGTTCCAGTCTCAGACAAACAGAAATGCTTTCAAAATGTCTGTTCAAAATCTATGTCCTCCCACTAAATTAAAGTTCTAGTCGCAGATAATTTCAAAACTGCACAGTCAAGCTACTGTAGCTACTGCAGACAACCAGGCTTAAGTCAATTCATGGCAGACAGACACGTTCATTCAGACAATAGCTTAATGTTATCTGACAATAAACTAAGCAATTTATAATGGATAGAGACCAATGTAAACACACAGAGAGCTAACAGACAGACACAACAGACACAGGAGAAGCTACTAACACGCGATCCAATGTAGAACGGCATCACAGTAACTCGTATGTTTTCCGTCGTCTCGCGGTGAATATCAGTCAGCTCTAGCCACGGATGATTCTTGTCCTGCCATTCACGTAACGTGTCTCGAGCCATGTATAAACCTACGAGCAACAGAGACTTTTAACTACCAAACAGACAGAGAGACAAATGTATGAGTTAAACAGAGACGGCCAGAATAAACGCGAAAAGTTACTAGCTCCAACCCAGTGCAAACAATTCATTCCGACATGTAATGTGTCTCTCACATGTAAGAACCTATCAGCCAGCAACCACCACTACTGCAGTATAAACTAGAAGAACAAGTCCAATACCAAGAGCCTCTGCCGCTAACAACATGCTGATCACCAAGTGATATCACACATTTGGTTTATCTGCTTTATTGCCGGTTTCCACTATCTGCCAATGATGAACAGTCTGAAAATCCTGTCCTGGACCTGGATCCAAACACCGATCTGAATCATGACCAAAATCTAATCACCTCTAAGCTGCTAAATTCTAACCTTCCGTGAAAATTTCAGCCAAATCTGCCCATAGCTTTTCCGACAAACAGTAGATAAAGAAATAAATGCTGGGATTCAAACAACGTCACCCTTGGCAGAGGTAACTAGTCTGCAAAAAGCAGCAATGGGACAGCAAAAACCTCTGCCACAAATAATGCTGCCACCTGGTGAACACAAAAGAATCGATACAGCAGCTCTGCGTACATATGAATTGGATCTATATTCACTAACATTGGGTCTGGATTTTGATTTTAATTGCCACCAAAATATGAATGGTTGGTCCTTGGTCAATTCTCCACCTCACCATAAAATTTCATCAAAATCCACTGATAATTTTTTTAAGTTACATAGCCGTTAGACAGACAGACAGACAGTCCGATAGACACAGCCTGCCACATAATGTCTAGATCTCAATCCACAGCATTGACCTCTGTGTGCTTGCATCCTACATCATGGTTAAACAAAAAAAGAGACCAAGAATAGTTAGAAAGAAATCACAAGAGGACTTGGCTAAAATACCGGCGTCTGTGTCCGATGCGATGAGAAACTTATCAAAGAGATGATTAAATATCGGCTGTTTCTGGGTCGTCTTGTAAGGCAACACATCTTCATGTCCAACATAGTCCAGCCCTGCATGGACAGAAAATAACAATGTTATCAAACATGTTCGAATAGACCAATGCTACAATGCTGCTTACAATTGAACACCGACAACAACAAAGTACAGTAGCATAAAAAATGTAAAAATGCGGCTATTTGGCCAACAGACTTAATGCAGATTTGACAAGTGTTGCAAAACAAAGAGAGCCAAAAGGTGTATAAACCAAAACGCATGCCACAGCAGTTCTACAAAAATGCACAGAGTCTGGTATCAGAGACCAGTAAAAGGTGGCTGGCAATACCTGGTATAGAGTACAGAGTTCCGTTGTTTTCCTGATTGCTGAGAAATGTCACCGACTCTGTACCTACTCTCTGCAAATTCATACAAACAAGCGTATCATAGCTTAGAAATGTGACAGCCCATCTCAGAGCTATTCAGCGTCATCTGCCATATGTGATGAGTGTTACCAGCCACCTGAGACAGCTGAGTGCCCAACTTTATTCCCAGCCAGGCAAAACACTATGCAATTTACCTATAACAAAGACGGCAAGATGAGTTGATGTTGCCTGCTGGTTACATGTGTCTGTACACATTCACTCATCCAAACTGTAATCAGCAAAAGCACAGAGCGTGCATTGATTGCTCAGCCTAAAAGTGTTGACCATTAGACCAAGGTAAAGGTAAAAGTAAAGGTCCAGTACCAGCATACTACATATTACATGAGTCAGACTCACATCAGAAATGCTTTACAATCTCGAAAGTGGCAGCTGTTATCTTGATTGGGCCAAATGTCTCGAATAAGAACTGCCATAAGGAGCATGGCACGTCACTAGCAAAAACTATAAACATAAAAAACGGCACGCACTCATAATATAACTAATAAGAAAAAACATCAAGCGTTACACGAACTCACAATGTGTGGCATGTCTCGAGTATCCAGCAAAACTTGATAGTAAGTGTGCATGCGACCTTTTACTTCTTTTGTGCCAGTAAACATAGTGCCAGTTCTAACACACCCAAACAGCTATAAAAATGTTGAAATTTTCACTCTTTTTAACATTAAAAACATGTGTTAGTCCAGCAAAAAAAAGCTAAAATATATTTTTTAAAATCATGACAGCAAATATTGGAAAATAAACAAAATGTACAAAACAAGCCTGTAGGCAACATGCTTACTAGCTGTAATGTAAAGTCATGCTAAGCACAGCAAACTGCAGACACGCTCTCGACATGCTGTCTGAATCTAAGTGTTCTATAAGCTTGCAGCCAGTGAGCCAATAAAAATTATGCACATTATAACTAACAAACTAAATTGTAGAATCTTCAATATGTGAGTCCCACAATTTGTGTTAACACATTTTCCAGTCGCATACTTCTTTCTGATACATACCGCATGTGACAACTTTTGAACTTACAATTATTGAAAATCAGTTTTTTTCACAGCACCAAATCAACTTAACTGACTTATATTCATGAATATAATAATGCAAACTATGATGCATACTTTTCCTCCTTGGTCGAAATATCTCGGTCATAGACTTTGCCAACCCAAGGAAACAGTATGACACCACGATATCCAAACACGCGATGTATAAACAGCTGTCAACAAACACAACAAAAGAATCATACACACAGACACAATGTTTCTGTCACTTACTAGTCTACAATATACATGAACATTACAGAAATAAATCAAATTTTGAGAAATAGCTGCAGACTAATAGCAATCCACAATGGTCTGTGGTACTGTAATACTTTCTTTTAAAAATTAATAAATAAATAGCTTTTAGCTATTTCCAGATCCAGCCTTTCCCAGTCATGATAAACAACGCACATTGAATGCATCAATCAGCAAAAAATTATCAGTAAAGTTTTACTGCTTGTAAACAACAAAACGAGACAAAATGAATACGTACTGTAAATACACCATGGGTCATAAAAAATGTGCTACTTAACTTTTGTCCGTATCTTAGCCAATTATTAACCATTTTCAAAATTCTTTCACTAGCACACCCTGCAGACAATTTGCAATAATGTGATTATTATACATCCCACCACAGGGTAAATGTGTTTCTACACTACCTTGTGAAATATAAATGTAAGCAAAAACTAACGATAACAACAAAAATTAAGGTAAAAGAAAAAACACTTCAGACCAAAATTGTGATGAATGATTTGTATGACACTAGACCGTGTTATACCCACACAGTATAGTGTCATACAGACCATTCACCGCAATGTTGGTCTGAAGTGTTTTTTTTCAATTTTACTAAAATGCTTGTTTGTTAAATTATTGTTATGTAAGCATATTTCATTGATACTTCACAAGGTAGTGTAAAGATGCATTTATGGTGTGGTAAGATCTATAATAATCACATTATTGCAAATTGTCTGCAGAGTGTGCCAGTGAAAAGAGTTTTGAAAATTGATCAATAATTAACGCAGATATGGACAAAAGTAAAGAGGCACGTTTTTTGGCCCACCCTGTATATACTCTTATTCTAGATCATAGAGTGGCCACAGCTTTCAAGAACTCTTCAAGGACTTTCACATATCTTTTCCGAACACATTGCTGTGATATTTTACCACGTCATGTTAAGATGTTTGTGGCATCATATAAAAAAATTTTTCATATCACAGTCACACAGCTTTTGAGAAGTCAAGGATTTTTAAGAGCCTATGACATCAAAGTCCAAAAATTTCAAGATCAAATTTAGTTTTCGGGAAGTTTCCAGGGCCAAAAAATTTTTTTTTAAACTTTCAAGAATCTGTGGCCACCATGATTATAAACATGACAATGCATGTGACCAATACTGTCAATCAAATCGGCCGACCTGTCCAGTGTCATATTTGCCTTGCAACTTGGGAGTTTCCAACACTCCAACTTCTGCCAGTCTGTAACATGAACAACAGTACAGCAGTCCAATGCTAAGCATAACGCCAACAAAAAGCAGTACCACACAAGCTTTTAACAGTTGCGTAATGCTGATCATCACCTTTTCATACAACATATAACAATATTCAGCTTCAGCCCGTCGGTTAGCCTGGACACAGTTAGTGAAATTAAGTGTCATTCTTATCCTTCAGAACTGAGTGAAAACTTCAATAAGTTGAAGGCTCTAGCACTTGAGTCGAGTGTGCACGATTAGTGGCGCACTGTGCTCAGTGTCGCCAGCATAAAAACAGTGTCAGTGCAAATGATTAAAACAGAAGCAAACTTCTGGTTCCTCCGAGATGGGACATAACTCCCATTCACTGCATAGCAGTGCACTGTGGAGCTCCCGAATCCAGGCTAAACAGACAACAGTGCAATCGATGCCCCAGGAGTACTAAGTTGGATAACAGGTTGTGGTAGGAGATTTCATTCACGCGCAGTTCTCGGGAAGAATGAGTGCAGATGGTAATCACAGTTTGAGGAATGACGTAAGTGGTCAAGAATATCTTTGACTCAAGAGGCATGGTAATGGCAACCAGGTGATAGTGTATCTTGTAGAACATCGCCAGATAAGCAATTCTTCTTCATTCAGATCAAAGTTGCCAGTTTAGCTCAGTAGCAATAGCTCCAACATTAGATGTTCTTCTGCAGCAATTCAGTGTTGTGCGAGCAGCTCTACGTTGGATAGATTCAACTTTCTTTCTTATAGAAAAAGTGTAGGGATCTCAGGCTGTTGACCAGTATTCTAGAATATGACAAATCAATGATTTATATGATATGCTTGCTCTCTCTTTAATCTGAGGATTGCTGAGATTAATCTTTCTGCGTACTAATCCAAGGGTGAAGTTAGCATTAGTTGTGGGTGACATAATCAATGTGATCATTCCACATAAGATCGTGTAATATTTTTACGCCCAGGTATTTCACAATGTCGTCATGTTTCAACAAATGGCCATGCAAAGAAATAAGAATAGAAATAGTTGCTAATTAGACGAAAAATCCTTACTTAATGGTTTATATTGTACACAGTAGTACTGGGATAGAGACACATTAAGTTACTCAGGAACTTTTGACAGCGCTTTCTTTGCTAGCGAAAGCGCTGTCGTTTTTGGGTCGTTTAAGTTGCTCTGTGCTTTCTCGCTGTCGAAAGCACTGCAAGAAAGTGCCGAGTAACTTAACGCGCCCCTGCCATATAAATCATAGACGTGCAGAAACTGCTAATGTGTCAGTCCGCAAACGCAGATCCGCAGGATTTTTTGTGGACGCGGACTGACTCGGATCTTATTCTGTGATAAAATTTGCAAATGCGGACCAATGCGAATCCAGTTCTGTGACGCACGTATTTTTGGTACTAACCATTTTTCCTAATAAAAGTTAAAAACAGAACAAAAGTGATGTGTGTTGAGACGTGCGTAGCACGGTAGCACTGGAACTGGTAAGTCAAAAACAGTATTAGTTTAGTTTTATTGATATTTGTGTAAATGTTATCTACTTCGGACGGAAATAGAGGCCTCTTGGGCTGCTTCCGGATATTCATTGATGATGATGATGATGATGATTACTTGGTTGAAAGCTGGCGGCTGGCGACAAAACAAAGCTGTAAAACTGTCTTGTCCAACACAACACGGCAAGATACTATTGACGCCTGGCGAAAAGCTCCCAACATATCGTCAAAACACAAATTATACCGGTTTCTGCAACAAAAACAAAACAAACGCAAGGCTAAGGTCATTTACTAGCCAATAAATATGCATTTTAGAGATGATAAATAATGCAGTTTTGCAAATGTTTTATAACGTCGCTGTAAATTTTTCACTTCCAGTTTCAACTTCCAGTACAAAACAATACACAAATTGTGATAAACATTTAGTTAGAATTTGTGCCCCCGATTTTTTGTGCAGCACTAGTTTAAACCCCACGAATACATTTTAGAAATTTGGGCCATGTCATTTGTGGGGTAAATTACCTAACGTCAAAACTCTACAAAAAATATTTGTTTAATTGTGACCAATCTAATGTACTCTTCGCACGCATTTATACAACTTGCGGTGGGCCATTTCTTAAAGGTGGTTCATTGTGACCATGCGTTTTATCTGACACGGTTATGGAGATTTGGCGCCTCAGAGATAACGGGGTCACGGCCTTGACTTTTAGGAGTCACGTGACGTTATCGGTCACTTCACCATTTGACTCGCCTTAGGCCATTTCCCATGAGTGGTCCATTACGAGTAAAGTATAAATATTAAAGTATTAATTAAAATTACCGGTAAAGTACTAGTATTTAAGTATTAGTAAGTATTAGTAAGTATTATAAATTTTAAAACATTTAAAAAAAAATTTTTGGTGGCAACTGGTAATAGTTGCAGTTTTGTATTAACGTATTTCGTCATGTACACTTGTACCACTCACTACATTATTTTTCAATTAATTACGCACATCACTAAACGTGCCAAATAAAATAGCAGGTCGAATAAATACTCTATGCATGTTTTGGTCCAAAATGTAAACAATGGTTCTTTTGGGTCATGTGAGTGTAGGAAATTTTGCATGATTAACATAGTGTAAAAAAGCAAAACTCAGAATGCTAGTACTCTGAATATCGCCATCAATATCTGTTACTTTGTGAGTGTCATTGTCATCATAATCAACTCGAGTACCGTCTGTGAGACTGATGGTAAAAGGCGGATCTGGCAACGGGTAAAAGACGGATGTCGATGCGGAGGACATCCGCGTTTTACCCATCGCACTCAGCCACGCCTCTGGACCAGTAAGCGGTGTATAACGCGTATTAATTTGGGGACGGGGCCTTTGGGCGCCGGACGTTTGGGCGCCATGCTTTGTGACAGGCACCGTGGCACGTTATTGAAATTGCGGTGCTTTGCATATTGTTTACGTTAAAGTCATAAGTTGGCAAAATAAATAAGTTGGCAAATCTGGGTTTACAATAGTAGGCCTAAGTTTCTGTTGCACTTAGTAGTCATCTTCGTCCTCATCCGTTGTCGTTCGTCGTCGCGTGATGTAACTGTAGGCCTACGCTGTTGTCGTGCATTGTCGCGCGTCATATGTCATCGTGCATCGTCATCATACGTCATCGTTGTGTCGTCGACGTCGCACTCCTTCATGCGTTATTGTGCATCGACGTCGTTGTATCTTGCCGTTGTGCATTGTCGTCGTCAAGTGACAAAATAGATCATCGTTTTCTGAGTAAATGCCTAGACGAATTCGCAGTCGGAAATTAGGCTATTGTCTTGGCCTATGCAGAGTGTGAGCTGTGAAGAAATTCACAGTGGCAGACTTCAAACAACTGCTGCCTATAAAGCGTCTGCTGAGCAGTTAATTATGGAGCAAATGATTGAAAAACTCAACAATTTTCATGACTGGTAATGTACATGACAACTGTTACCGCACATCCGTCTTTTACCCACACATCCGCACTTAGCATTCACAGATTTTATTTGCCTTTTACCTGTTGCCACATCCGCAGATTCGCACATCCACTTATTACCCATAGCCGATGATGCATGCTGCTTGATTGCCAGTGCTCTATCCCGTCTTCACACATTTCATTTCAGTTTTGCTGTTCAGTTAATTGTGAGGTCTGTTTTAGTAACTAATTGTTTGTGTGTGAAGATTTGAGTTGAAAAAAAATGAACAGCACAGTGGGTTTTGCTGCTCACTTTGGATTACTTGAATCACAAGAGACGGATGTGAGTCAGATGTATTTGTTGTTATTCTCTATTATGTGCTATTGTTATTTTAGTTAGTATCAGTCAGTATTCTTCTATCGTTATTTTAGTATTAGTCACATTTGTGGTGCAACCACTTCAGGTAGTGCCTGTTTCAAGTTCTTGCTGCCATCAGCCCACAACATTTAATAAACATGTAAGTAAGTAATTTATTAAACGTTGATAGCACAAAGGCATTGTGGCAAGTCTCTGGTGTGTTAAGTACCATGTATTTTGGCATGCTTCATTTTAATGATTTTTACACGGCATCAGCATGCCCTGTCTTAGCTGTGGAAAAGATGTTTGTTTATCCATCTGTCTGTCCATCCATCTGTGTGTTTGTCACACTCTGTGATTCTATCAAAAAATTTTGCAAGCTTGGATCACAAAGTATTCACTGTCAGCTTCACAAAAGACTTTGTAATCGAGATCTGTATAATTCTACTTGAAATTTAAATTTGATCACTTTTACCGATTGTGCTAAATGAGATAAAGGTAGGGAAGATGTGCAATTTCTAACTAATAAGTCGTATCTCAGAAACGGTGCAAGATAGGGCCAAGGTCACTGTTAATCACTAGTAAAAAATCTCGCAAGCAGTTATACGACACTGTTGCACAAATGATGTGTCATTCAGAGCTCACCACATAAATCAGAAAGAAGATAGACCCATACTATGAGTGGTAGAAAATGGAAATGTAGCCCAGCCCCAGAGACTTCTCTCTCAGACAGTAAGGGTCATGTTGATATTTGTTGGGGTGAATGGCTTAGCTTTAGGAACTTTTGATGTACTTGCTGTTTTAAGGAAAGGGGTGCAATAAACAGTTAATTCACTCAGCACTTGAATGATGTTGTGTGTGTGTGATTTTGTGCTAGTGTGTTGCAGTGCATCGTTTGAACTCGTCAGAGCAATGTCAGTTTGTTAACACAACCAAGACATGTCATATTGATGAGGGGTACATTGACTACACGATCTTTGTCTACTGTCAGTCTTCTGTAATTCCATTGGCCATCCTTATCCTTGTGAGTAGCTTTTGTGTAAATTTAGTCTAGTTTAGTATACTAGGTCATCCATGAAATAATAAGCCCATAACTTTCAAACATTTATACATTCATCGCAATACAGACCAATTTTTAGAGTTATCTCACCAGTCATGTGAACTGAAAGAACACTTAATATTGAAGATTCTGTCACATTGTAAATGCATCCTGAAATACAACCAGCTTTAGAATGCTGAAGGTCAACTTGTAAATCACTTTTTCTTAAGCTCGCTATTTTACTAGGTGATGTATCAACATGTTCCAGGCATGATGTGATTTTCAGTAATCACAAAATAGCTAATTTCATCCCTTGTATGCAGGAAGTGCACAAGTACAAAAAAATTAAGAGTTGAGAAAATCTAAAGTTTGCACCTCTATTCTAATTTTTTTACAGCCTCGCCATGTAAAATGTTGATACAGTATGAAAGTATGCGGTATTGTGAATAACATGGAAATACAAGAAATTTGAGCAAAGCTCACGAGACGCGCGAAAGCCTACAGTATTTCCAGTTCAGTAGTTATAGTTTCGAAAATCGCATATCACTTGGACTCGGCCCATCGGGACCATAATACACATCGGCCATAGGCGCATGTGGCGTTGGCGACGGTGGCGCCTCCTTGTGAATGATAAAGACTTGCGCAGCCTCATATCGCGAAAAAAATCTGTAAAAACCCCTATTTTGGCGTTCAAGGTCATCCAGGGTCACTGAATTCAGCGCCAATCGAAAGCCAGTATACGATTTCATATTAGGGATTTATAGTAACCTAGGCCTTATCTCGCACCGTTACTGAGATACAGCGAGTTATTGGCCAAAAATCGCAAATTTTGACCACCCCCCTCTCATTTAGGGACCTCGTTCGGGGTGACCCTTTTCGAATTTACGAAAAAGCTTTACGGTTCCTGAAACTAGAGTCTTCCAGGCAGCCGATGGTGAAAATTTGGAGATCCTAGCTTGGACCATTTCTGCCTGATCCACCCGTGTGACAGACAGATGGATGGACAGACGGACAGACAGAATTGCGATGGCTAAGACGCTGAAAGCATAGCTGCTTTCGCGCGTAAAAATCGGTTTTGCTGGAATGCATGTGACTTATTGGGCTAGCAGCCAGAAATCGACGTTTCGAAAAAAAGTTAACTTGTGCACTTCTTGCAGAACTAAATAAGCCATTTCGCAATTGTGCAGCTGATCACATTATTGCATTATAACAGAATTGCTGGTTAAAAATAACAGCATTAAGCATTTTTGGTGTGAAATTACCAGGTACATTGTAAACTAAGCTATTCTCATCTATGATTGCTTGTTTTTAATTATGAATAAGGCCTAAAGTTGAACAAACAGGATCGTAGAAACATAGATCTTTTAATATTTTTCGAGCGTTTAAAAAAAATTTTTTTATAGTAAATGCATTTTAACGTTGTTTTTATTTCTCCGATGTTTTTTATTCAAAAACGTAAAAAAATTAGTGTGAAAATAACTCTACAATTAAACATTTGTTACAAAAATTAACTACACGCAAACAACATTAAGGTACAAACCTTTCCCCCAATTCATTTCAAAAGCCTAGACTGAATACCAAACATAAATACACTGGGTGACTTTAAATTCCCACATAGACAAAAGTTTTAAACTGTAGTTTTAGACCAAAACTCGGTTTAAAACCTAATTAATGCAAAATTTAAAGTGACGATTAAATCCGGTTTTAAGTAGGGTTTTAAACCAGACACTTCCACTGAAACCAAAGTTAAAACCGAACATATGGAAGCTCTGCTAGGTACAGCATTGTTTTTTATTAAATATGTAAACTTTTATAAGTCGTATATGCTGCTAGTGTGGTGTAGTTTTGATGTTGTTTATGTGGTCTGAGCAGATTATCTGGTGGTTGTTTCTTTTCATTGCACTTGCTATCACTGCTGACAGTTTGTAAGTAACGTCGTAGAATGTACTTGTCGTTCATTGTGGTGTGTGCGCTTTGTGTGTGAGACATACATGTGCTGTTGTCTGTTTAAATTTGCTATTTTTTTTACAGTTTTGTTCATAAAAAGTTACTACTGTTGCGACGATCATGTGCATAACAGTTCAGGGATTGCATATGATTACTTGTTGTACTTTTCGACTTTGATTAGTCGTGTTCTGCGGTGAATTAAAACACTTTCGAAGATGTATCGATGCAAGTGGCCAGATTGAACTTTGACCTGCCAGCCATATTTCAGCCTATCGAGGCTGTTGACGTTCAGTGCTGATGACCCAGTGACAAGCTGTCGGCAAATCAGCAATATGGCGTAATGCCATCCAGGGTATCCGAGGAAGGTTATTTTTAACCTGCCTGTAATGACGGCCGGTTCGTCGGTGACGCTATAGTACTGGTGGCAGAAGAGTGCATCCTCTTGCGCTGGACCCATCTGCACCGAACAGTCTTCCTGCATATTAATGAACTAAAACAATCGTGATGCTTATATTGGACTTTTTAGCGTTCATCGTCATCTCCTGTTTTATCCATGGACACAGTGCACTGAGCGCATTAGAGATTACTTTTAGGCCTTGTCTGCTATGATAAATGTTCTATTAATTATAATAATTAAATAATGAAATTGTACAGTGTACGTGAATTTTCTCTATCTTTTTCTGTAATTTGTAATTGCATTTTTTAGAAATTAGTTCAGATTGCTTCATTTCAACAGAAACATTTGTTTCGTTGCACATTTTCATCTTGCAAGTCACTGAGATGTTGCTTATTCTGCTGCAGTTTGCAGGTGCTCAATTCTCTAGTAATCCATTTAACTGTTATATACATGTTCACAGCATGAAAAATATGCTGGAAGAATTGCATCACTGCTGATTAGCAGATTAAATTATTCTTATTTTGTGATAGCTTTTTGGAAACTGAAGTCTGGAAACCCTCACACTCTACCTTAATTACATTTTATCATTATCTTAGTTTGCAAACTATATTCGAAGTATTTTGCAAATGGCTGCACAATGTTGACTGTGTCTGTGCATTGTGTCTGTGTGTCTGTACAGTTTCTGTCCATCTCTGTGCATTATTGCCAAGACATTACGCATGTCCGACAACATTGCTATATCCTTTATCATTTGCAGCAAGAGCAACAGCTTTTGTCAGATAAGCAAGTGCTTGAGGTAACTAAGAAGTAAGTATGTGTTTGGGTGTCGTGGCATCTTTAGTGAATATTTAATTGTAAATTTGCTACAGATTACATTTGTAAAAAAATTGTCAAGATAGTTCAATATTTGATGCAGCTATGACAAAAATGGAGATTTACTTTTAGTTGGGCCGCTCTGTCTGTGTAAATTGCTGAGAGCTGTGACGGTGTCTGTAATGTTCTTAACATGAAGTAGTTAACGGTGTGACACTGCTGGCATTTGGCAATGGCGCACCAGATGTCTTCTCTGCACTGTCAGCCGTACAGAACATGAAAAACAACGACGTTGGCTTGCTCATGGGAGCTCTGCTAGGTACAGCATTGTTTTCTTATTAAATATATTCACTTTTATAAGTCGTTTGTAACATTGTTTTTATATTGGCTTTTAGTGGTTTTTCAGAATGCAAATTAAATCCTCTTTTAAAACCTTTTATGGCACTGAATGGTCTGTTTTGTGATTATATGCTTGAGAAACTACCCACTCACTTTGCTGTGTACTGTTAGCTTTTCGCCATTGCTATGTGTCTGTCTGGTTGTTACTAGATCATATGCTAAGTGCAGAAAAAACTAAAAAACAAAATAAAATAAAATAAATACTAACTTGGACACACACAAAATATGTAAACAGACAGTTGTAGCAGTTTTACTTTTTAAGGATTGGTTCTTATAGTTGGCATATCATATTGCTATCGTTACATTTGAGCAGTCTTTAAGCATTTTGTTTTTGACATTTTTGTGCTTTTAAGATTAACTTGAACTAGCATGGAAAATTGTTATAAAATCTGGGTATGTAAATTTGTGTGTTTGTATTATATCAAGGTTGAGTGATGTGTATTTTTATCGTCAGGTGCCGGTATGTTTCTGACAACTATCACTGTGTTTGTGTGTCATTGTCATTATGTGCCAGTGGGTTTTCAGTTTGTGTATCATTGTTCCAGGTGCCGATGTGTTTTTCAGCTTGTGTGTCATTGTCCTTGGGTGCCAGTGTACTGTAAGTTTGTGTATCATTGTCCTTAGGTGCTGGTGTATTCCTGACAACCATTGTTGTCGGTGCTGTCAGTCTGTGTGGTTCGTTTCATCTCATGGAAAGACCATTTCTTCGAGACTTGACCTTTTTCATCGCCGCCATTTTCTTCACGTTCTACATCTGCTGGAAGCAAAAGATCACTCTCATAGAGTCTTGTGGTATGCCAGCGCTAGACTAATGATGGTCATAGCATGACAATCTTGGCCATAATTTACAGATTGTGGCATTAACTACAGCTCTGCATAATTTCCATGCTATTTTTTGTGCCTGTAAAATAATGCATAAAAGTTGTAAATGGTTGACGCCAGATGACGTGAGCATCAGGTGTCATTTCTTGAGTCACTGTGTACGTTGAGTAATATGGCAAAAAGACTAATCTTCCACTAGCCATTTCCCTGGCTGTTACTGCATATGTGGCTGCAGTTTTTTATGTGTGAATTTTTATATCGGCTTATATTAGGCCTATATCATATCGCATGTGTGTGTGTTGTGGTAAATCCATTATTACTTTGGTGCAGCATCTAATACTGCTGTTGTTGCTGCTGCTGCTGTTGCTACTGCATTTACACTGTGTTCAGAAAAAAACACACTCTTACATTTTCTGTTATATCTCCATGGAAAATGTTTAGATTTTTACAAAATTTTCAGGGAATATTTAGGAGGAAACTAGTATTCCATCGGCATAAAAGTTAGATATTCCTTGCTACTGGCGACGTGATGTCATGCTGACATCATATTGCTGTGTTTGTAAATTATGGGTTTTACGTTGAATGGAGACATTTGATGACATGTTAAAACACATAAATTGATTGTTGTGATGACTGAACTCAAAAATATGCTAATCCATCATGCAGTTTTTCATTATGAACTGTTTCAATGGTTTATCTTCTTGACCAAGTGCGAGATCCTCAACTTTGTTGATGTCAGTTGTACAGGCACTGTGCCACTCTCGGTCGAACAGCTTGATACTGCCGGATATGTCATTTTTTTATTTAAAAGTTTCATTTCATCAATATTTAATTCTCTGTCCATTGTCCAGAAACATGTTGCACAAATTTGCAGTTCCATAACTCTTGCTGACTAACAAACACTTGTCAATGTCTGGCTTCAATGGTAAAACCCATAACTTACAAACACGAAAATATGACGTCAGCATGACATCATCAAAAGCAAAGAATATCTAACTTTTACACTGATGGAATACTAGTTTCCTTTTGAACATTTCCTGAAAATTTTGTGAAAATCTAAACATTTTCTATGGATATATGAAAGAAACTGCAAGGGTGTGTTTTTTTCTGAACACAGTGTACTACTGTTGAATGTGGGTGCTGTGGTAGTCTACTTGGCACTGTACGGCGTCTACGTCGTGGTGGTTGTGGTTGGACGCGTTGTCTACCAGTATCAGAAACAGCAAGCTCTAGCAGCCTCACAGGTTCAGCATGGCTCGGTTAACACCACCGTTACAGACAATGGTCAGTCTGCATTGTTGATTTACTTTCTGTTGTATGATTTACTATGGTATGGAAAATCCAGGATTACAGTCTTGAGATCAGAAATTGTGGATGAGTTTTTGTTTTGTTTTGTTTTTTTTGCTTTGATTTTGGCGTCACAGTTTTGGTCTCAGTCAAAACCACAGACAAAAAATAAATAAGTAGATTGTTTACTCGCCATTCATTTAATGCGAGTTGAAGCCTGTTTCGTTAAACGTTCGTCATGCATATTTCAGGTGGTATGATCCACCGACCTATATGATCCAGCAAGCTATAGATAGGACTTGGCAATGACATCATGAATGTCATTATCGTTTGCTAGCAAACCAGTTTGTTTTTGCTATTTTATTTTTTAAATAGCATATCATGAACTTTTGGATCATGTAACTGTAACTTTAGGACTTTTTGTTGCGCAAACCAAATTAAGGATGCGTAAAAGTCGAGGTATATTAAATATTCATCATGCATATTTGGAGTGGGCATGGCATTTTTTGGGCTTCAGAGTTTTTGCTGAGTCCATTCTCTATGGTTTATCTTATCTATGTTCAAGACTAAAAGTGCCTGTAGCTGATCTTGGGGTGATACTGTTAATGAGCGCACATAGTTAAATTATGTTACCCGCTATAAGAGTTGAACACAGTTTGGTGCGGCAGAAAACGTTAAAAAGGGTGTACATGTGGAAACCTGTCTCAGAGCTGTGGAGTGTCACCTACCATGTGGGATCACACGATGTTACTGCCACTCAACACAGGTGAATGTGCCCCACCTTATTTTAAGCCAGACAGGTTGGTACCTCGTAGAGATGGAAGGCTGAGTTGACATGGGTGATTGCTTATATGCTGGGTCTGGTGGTTTTCAGATGCTGGCTCTGACACAAGTTCCGTCTCGGAGCCACTACTGACGGAGCATGCAGTGGCACATTTTAGTCCAATTGATATTGAACACACAGAATATGTTATTCAGACAGGTCAGTCGCACATGCACATGCTTGCATAGAGCGCATGAACCATTAATTACTGCATTTACAACACGTGACTTGAATAATAGTCTTTGTGGTATTTTGTACTTTTGGCTTGTTGACTTATTGTATATGAAAAATTGTGTAGTTGTGATGATCAGAAAGTAGATGATTAATACTATTACATTTTCCAGTGCAGCAATGTTAATGACCAACCGATTGACTGGTAGCGTATTCAAGTGTCGACATGTTGTCAGGAAATTAGTTAAATTATGTCGATGTTTGTCATGTCATCATTCATAGGTGAAATTCGGTGGTTAATACACTGTGTCTGGAAAAAAGTAACCTCCTAGACATCGTACAATAGAAGTGGCAAATATGAACGAATCTGAATAAAATTTTGTACGCTTAATTCCCAATAAATTTCTGAAGTGGTCACCAAATTTCGTTCGAAAATATTATTTCTTAGCGGAGTTATCAATTGTTGAATATTAATAACAAAATATCTTTGTTACCAATATGGCATTACATAAATAAACCCCTTTGTTAATGTACATCTGCGTAACTCCTATAAACAGCATCTGTTTTTAGCCAAATTTTACATCAACAATGCATTGTTCATTGGCAATCAAAATGCCAAATTTCATGTTAACCTGTCAAAGCAAACAGTAGTTACAGCGGCTTTTGTGAGGTCACCCAAAAACACTTCAGTATCAGGTTTTTGTGTCTGACGTCATCCACAAAAAAGCCTGAAACTGAAGTGTTATGGGGTATCCTCACAAACGTTGTCGTAACTATCATTTGCTTTGGCAGATTTAACTACAATTTGGTATTCTGACTGGCAATAAATGATGCATTGTTGGCATATAGTTTTGTGAAAATCAGGTGTTGTTTGTTGGAGTTATGCAAATGTACAGTAACAGAGAGCTTTACTTATATAACGCCATATTGTTAACAGAGATATTTTGCTATCAATGTTCAACAATATTGATAACTCTGCTATGAAATAATATTTTTCAACAAAATTTGGTGGTCGTTTAAGAATTTATTGGGAATTAAGTGTCCAAAATTTTATTCAGATTCGTTCAGATTTGACATGTCTCTTGTACAATGTCTAGTAGGTTACTTTTTTCCGGACACAGTGTACATCACTATTGTTTTGTTGACTGATTGATTTTTGGATGCATTGCAGGTGAAATACAGCGGCTGATTCATCGTGATGTCACCGATATGCATAGAAGTGCCTGGCTTGAGTTTGCCATCGCCGTGTCCCCAGTTGACATGGAGCAGTGGAAAAGAGCAAATTTGCTCTCACGACTCTATGCTGTATTCAAGGTGAATCAGTCATAATTTGCTGCTGAACTTTAAACTGTTATAATACCCAATATTCAACAGCTGTTAGTTTTCCTCTGGACTTGCAAGTCTCCGCAGATCCTAACTTTTGAGCATCGTTACAGGACAGACAGAAACAATCCATATCCTGTGTGACATAATTCTACCAGATCTTTTTCAGAGTTCTCTTCATCTAGTTTTCACAGTTTTCATTAACAGTTACACACATTTTATGCAGTATACAACGTGTTGAAAAAAACAGTCAAAATTGTTTTTTTTGTTGATAATTTTGTTAAATTTTTACCAACTTTGATAATTTTTGGCACAAAGATGATGGCCAAGATGATAGAATTATGTAAGGTAGACTTATTTTTCACCTCACTTAATTTATGTCAACGCATTACCATGTAAAACACAGATGCGCCACATTGTTACATTTTGCCGTGATTATTTGTATCCGATTGCTCACTTTTGCATCATCAGTTTGACAGAGGGTGCCACGTGATTTATTAATTTTGTGGTATTAAATATTTTAAGGTGAAAATAGCAGACAACAAAATAGCTGACTGATGAGCTTAAAACATGTCTAATCAATGAGTGAATGCATTTTGATCAGTCAGCTTTTGATTCTGCTATCCGCCAGTGGCGTTGCATCTAAGCCATTGTGTCAGTGTATGCTGGGCACACTTTGGGCATAAACTCTGATAATTTGCAAGTGACTTGTTATACGAACTTGCAATTCTGCCGAATGATGTGCATTTCACTTATTGTATGCTTAATTAAGTCACTACAATGTTTACTGGAGACAACAGCTCAGCATTATGCAAAATTGGAGCATTTGTGTTTCACGTGGTAGTGCATTGACATAAATTAGGTGAAACGAAAAATGATTGTATATTACATAATTCTGTTATCTTGGCTATCTTTGTGCGAAAAATTATCAAAATCAGTAAAAATTTGACATAGTTATGACAAAAACAATTTTGAATGTTTTTTTGAAACACAGTGTATATTGTAGAAACATTCAGCATGCTTGAATTACTTCAATCTGCCTTTCTTAGTCACCAGTTCGGCTCCGTTGATGAGTTTTTTCATTAGCATGTGCTGCACCCTTACTTCTTTCAAAACGTTGACTTTACTTTTTTCCTTAGATAATGATGTTCTTAACATCCTCAGCAAGAAACAAACTTCCACTTTTGCTGACAGAATTACAGTCTAATTACTGTTGCCGTGTATTCGTGTGCATTAAGCACTCATTTATACTTTGATAGATCGTAATTGTTCAGTTATTGCTGCTACTATGTATATAGGCGCCTGCACTATTTATCCTCAAACTGACTGTGCCGGTCGTTGACTACAGCATGCCACGTAACAACTGGAACAAGCACCTCAGTATTATCCAGTGTATCGTCACACCAGTCTTCTGCATATTTGCCATCAGTCACCCAGGTATTTCTTCACTGTGTTGTCACTAGTCTCATTAAACGACAAACGAGCATATCTTTAGGGTTGAGAGTTGGACATAAAGTGTACTGCTGTGTTTCAGTTATGTGGTTGTTTGTCTGCAGTGTTGGGTAAAATCATTTTTAAAATGATTTTGAATCAAAATCAAAATCATGCTTTGAAAATTGATTTAAAATCGAAATCATCATTTTGCAAATGATTTCAAATCAAATCGTTTTCCAAATGAATTTAAATCATCAAAATCATTTTTATTTTCTAACCAAACAGCCGTCAGATTTGATGCTTCATTTGTCGCAGATAACCTTTATAACTTATATCAAATGTTTCACTTTTCGCAAATTCGCAACACTATTGATAGTGGTTTACTCTTAAAAGTAACCTACTGCTTTTTGAGCCTTGTTCAACGAGAAGTAGCAATGATCCCAGCACAACTGGGCAGTCCTTTGACTGCTGCAGACTACAGAAGTGATGAACCATTTAATGTTGTTACAGTTTCACGTTTTCTGTGGTTGGTCGGTTTCCATTTGGTTTTGCGCATAAAATGCTATTTTCGGTTGGGTTCGGTTTTCTGACAGAGCTGAGCGAAGGTTTGTCTGCCTAACGGCGTCGAGCCGGTGGCATGAACACCCTGACAGTAATATTTGAGCCGAGGTCGAGTGATGTCAGCGAACTTTGTGGGCCGAGTGAGCGATTTGCAATGAGACGAGATGAGACCATTGTGGGGTTTGAGTTCCATCCTGAGCTACGCAAATGCTGCTGCATCCAGGGTTGATGCGATTTGAATCAAGTGATTTAAATCATTGATTTAAATCATGATTTAAATCAACAATAAAAATCACGATTTAAATCACTGAATATAAAACTACAAATTTTTGTGTAAATGTGATGGCTGTTTTCAGTTTGCAATCTATTATTGGTATATAGTACAC
>Ga0209671_1000596_pt1 | contig 25168 bp, 12 predicted proteins | sample WorMetHERISLAND2_2_FD_187401 | JGI IMG/M metagenome (GOLD analysis project Ga0209671, IMG submission 187401) | Marine gutless worms symbiont microbial communities from Max Planck institute for Marine Microbiology, Germany - Olavius geniculatus... | ecosystem: Host-associated > Annelida >... | reverse complement strand
GTATGATATCTAGGGGGTTACGTTTTTTCCGGACACAGTGTAGTTGGTGCATACATTCATGAAGATGTCTTGAGCACAGTTGTCAGTGTCTGAGTCCCAGAAACATCGACATGCCATTCTACAAATACCACACCGTACACATACTATACGATGCTGTAAATTATATTAATGCTGTTTTGTTATCTGTGATCTGCCTACGTTGTTCAAGGTACCATTATGATCTAAAATGTACTCACGAAACAAAAATTAAGTTACAAATTAAAAGACCATTGTTGTTAAAAAAGTAAATGAGATATTTTTTTTTAGACTCAGTGGACAATATAGTGTGCTTTCACTGACTTAACTGAAGCTAGCAAAGTGATAAAGCATGCTACAAAGAAAAAGATAGATTATGACAACAACAACCCAATTACTAACCTGCAGAGCCTACAGTCTGGTACACATTCTGCATTAAGTCAGTTTCATACAAAATTCAGCCCACAGTGAGTATAAAAATAATATCTACAGTTTACTGCTTCTATTATCTTTATCTGAAACTATTCAGTTAATTCAATAATCATCTATTGCACTTACTTTACACCTTGTCCACGCTGTTCACCAATAATGACTTGCACAATGAACTTGTATCTCTCATAACCCATCTCTATACAAGCACACAAAACCGCTGACATATCACATTTATCTATCTACGATAACATAGTCACGTTAGACTCCCACAGGGTTAAAAAAAACTCAGAAATTATGTCTCAGTGCATCGCTGAAACGCTTCTTACACAAAAACTGTAATTACTAGGTACTACTGTTAGCTTTTAATCTAAGTCAAAAACTAATTAATCATTAATTTCTGCAAAGTTAACTATTAAAAATTTTAATCATTACCAGTTCTACTTTTTATCGAACTGCAGTGCAATGAGCATCATGTACACTTGGTCATTCATTAGCAGATCATGGTAATTGGGATTACGTGCAAAATATGTACACAAAGCAAATCAAACAAAGCAGTACCAACAAAACTAATATTTTACAGCTGAAGATCACCTTTCAGTTTGCCTTTAATTTCGTGTGATATTTCTTTGCACCAAGCAGTACATTCGTCACTCGCATAGCTTTTGCCGACAAAGAAATCTGACAGAATCTGATGAATACAGTCTTTGACTGCAGCTGGACGAAATCTAGTTTGTTGCAATAATCAGTCACATTGACATCACAGTGAATACACACAGTGTTTCATAAAAAAGGATTCCTTTTTGTTTTTTTTCACAATTTACTCAAATGATGATCAATTTACACCAAATTTTTACCAGTTGTAGCTGAAGAAATACTGATTCAAAATATTTTAACAAAATATGGCAGTTGATTAAATATTCTTTGCTAGTTGTGATGTAACACTGATGTCATAATGTGTCACGGGTACAAACTTGCTAGTCTCAACCAGTGCTGTCAGTTGCTACCTTGCTTCAATGGTGAACTTAATCTGGTTCGCTCATGAAGAATGTTCATTGTGTCAGCACTATGCAACATGGTATCATAAAATCAGGCGTCTTGTGATTCAAAAACGCAACCATTTTGCAAGCTCGGTGTGCTAGTGCACTGTCTTGCTCGAACATGTGAAAGTCCAACTATCATCATGATTTATTGTATACATCACTACCAGCAAACAACAATAGCAACATAAGACAATACTATGCAACAGGAACGAGTCAAAAGCTAGAATAGCTTATGCTATCCCCACAGACATGTATATGTGATTGTTTTGCATGTTTTTGTGGCTGCAACTGTAAAACTTCAAGAATTTGTCATGAAGAAACCAAATTTTTCACCATCAGAACAGGGTAGCAAGTGACAGCACCAGTTGAGACTAGCATGTTTGTACCCATGACACATTATGACATCAGCGTTATGTCACGACTAGCAAAGAATATTTAATCAACTGCCAAATTTTGTTAAAATATTTTGAATTAGTATTTCTTCAGCTACAACTGGTAAAAATGTTGTGTAAATTAATCAATCATTTGAGTGAATTATGAAAGAAAGAAAGGGGTCCTTCTTTATGAAACACTGCGTATGTAATCATGCATGTACAGTAAAACGTATACAAAATAAGAAATCAACGGTAACCGCTAAGCTGAGTTCTAACAAAAGTGTACATCCTCTGCCCAGTAGCTTTGGTAGATAATGAATGCTGCATCCAAGAGTTTGTCTGCCAACATTTAACAGCCTAATCTGCTGTTTCTGTGATAGTGACAAGACATGTGACCCAAGAAAAAGATAAATCTTTTTAGGCTTTTTTTGATTTTGTGCCATTTTTGCTGACAGTTGGTGTCTGATATAGTTAGACTTTTTTCCTGGCTGCTGTATTGCTCGCCCAGGAAATTTCTTCTTGCTACACCATTTTCTTTGTCATACAATTTGGTTGATATTTCCCAAACTGCTGAAAGATCCAGGCCATTAAATCGCAAAAGTTCTCCACCAGGAAGTGTGAAATAGCAATCTATGCTTAGGGTTAGAGTCGTAGATTTGGTTAGCCGGGGTCGGAGTAAGGGTAAAGGTTAAACACGGCTAGGGTTAAGGATAATTAGGCTAGAGTTGTGGCTAGCCTTAGAATCCGGGTGGGGAAGTTCTGTGATTGCGCCGTAATAGTATTGTATTTTGTAACAACAGTAAATTATCATCAGCGGTGTAACATACTTGTGTTGAAAATTAGGGCGAATAATATATGTATTACTGCTTCCTTCGTTAGTAGTATCAGTACTTGTTTCTAATGCGGTCATAATGAAATATAGTACGCGAAATAATACTGTTTCTAATGAAAACAAACTCATTAACAACAGCAAAGAATATTTAATTTTGATGCAACTAATTGCCGAGTATAGCGACAGCAAAACTCAGAACATCACTCGCTCAGACGCGCGCGTGGCCTACGCGCGACGCAAAAAAGTGACGCGACTACTTCCACAGTGTCTGTCGATTCTTTAAACTTCACTAAACTGAACTAAATTTAAACGCGAAGCCAGAAACGCTGATCGCAATTTTACCCGCGACAGCGCGTAATAACGCAAGAGGCGCGCGTACTAATTATCGTAATTCTGTCTGTCTAGCTGTCACGGGCCAGTGCCGAATCAAGTTCAGACGAAATAGAAACTCTGGGTATTGGCGTCGTATGACTTCTGTTTGTCTGTCCGTCAGTCTGGCTGTCCATCTTTTGTAACGCTGTTATACACACTCGAACACGAAAGCTGTTCACAACAGGTTTTAAATTTGTTTTCGTTTTTTTTTTCATGTAGAATTTAAGTTATCTCTGCAGCCAACAACAGTGAAATATGTTGCTAAATGTTAGCTGTAGTTACAGAATGTTGTTTACGATTGTCGCGATCGACTCTGGTTTAGTTGACGGTAAACTGAACAGCAGATGTAATAACCATCACATCGACTGCTGATGCGTGACTAGCTGCTGATGTAAATTTTGCTCTGCCGTCATTGCAGAAGTCAAACTGACAGTGACACTGGAGGGCGCCACCGGACGATTCAGGGAGACACTTCGCTGGTCGCAGTCCTTGTGCACAGTCACGCATCACGTACGAAGTCCTTCCCGTCGCATTCTTTTGCAAGCCTACACAAGGCAAACAGCAAGCCATCACCGTTATGTTGTCGAATTACCGCGATTATTGTGTCGGCAGACTTTTCCAATAGGCACGGCAATGAATATACCACCGACATGCGGTGCAAACGAGCACATCGTGCGATGCACTAACCTCGTATCTCTGGCTGAAAGAGCTAAGGAAATGCGGGTCATTCGCAAGCAGCATTGAGCAAATTATTCTGCTAACACTATTGTGTACTCAACCTAACACAGGTCAGCACAGCCTCCTACCCTCAGCGGGACTAGAACTAAGCTTACATACAACTGGGTTAAGGTAAACCTATGGCTGATTGGGACGATGGTATGTCTGCTGGCTGCGCCACGAGTCCAGTTGTTCGCTGGCGTGGACAGCATGGATAGCCGCATGAAGCGTTGCGGCAGGTGTAATTAGTTTATGCAATCAACTGCCACTTCCGACATTGTGAAGCGTTTCTGGTCATGAGTATAGATTACTCAGATAAACATCGCTATCTACAGCGGCGTCGTGGGTTTAAAAAGTAATACCACGTTTACACAATCGAGCAAACATCGAGCAAACGTCGAGCAAATGTATTGAAATACACGCGCTAATTGCTCGACGTTTGCTCGATGTTTGCTAGCATTCATCCAGCTAGCTTGACGAGCTGTGGTAATTAGCATGCTAATTAGGAGGGCGGGCGGGTTGTGATTGGAAGGCATATAGGCCTATATAGCCTAACACGTGATCAGCTGTGGACTAAGCTTAGGCCCACATTTGAGCCAAGGAGCGGGGTTCCATCAGGCCTGCTTGCACTCGATGTCTGCTCGACGTTTGCTCGATGTTTGCTTGATCGCGTAAACGGGGTATAAGCGGGGCAAGTTGTAATGTTTCGACAGCTAAGGTACATATACGTGCTCACAAATTCAACTTGCCTCTAAATTTCTCTTACATGGGTTTTATCCCCAAATTTTGCATTTTTTAAACGAAAATTTTTCGACAACAACATTTTGCGACAAATTTCCGACAGGCCAACATTGGGGATGAGAGTAATTGCCCTCTTCTCCCCTCCCTACACGACGTACGAACACTGGCTATCCATTAGCCTACTGGACTTTACCTCGTTTGTGTTTATCAGTCATGTTAGTGCACATATCCCCGACGCATTTCGTCCACGTTGACGGTGCCAGACAAGGCGAACATCGCCAGCATTCTACCGCAATTGCCGGTTTGTCTGGCATCATCGTCACTGCCAGTAACATGACTATGGGCAGTGACTGCATGGCGCATATCCTACCAGTGATATGTTGCAGTGCACGCCGGTGTTTGGCCTACATTGGCCGCATCAGTTGCTGATGTTGACAGTATAGTTGACCTCGATCGGTTGTTAATAGCAACGTACATTACGTCACGACGAAGTCCAATGAATAAACCACTCGCGTCATTTGAAAAACTAAAGCGTTACGTGACGTGCATGCGCTACTCAGTGTCAATAATTTATTAGGCCTATTTCATTGTTGTAAACGGCGAAACTACGACTTATTGCATTTGAAAATGTAGTGAAGCAACAGTATTAAAGTCAGGATGTTGCATGTTAAAAATTATTCAAATTGGCTAATGTTTCACGGGGTTACATGGGGCTATTCAAACAATAGAAGTGTTTTTGAGACACGGTGTAGTTAGCCTTACGTTAGGCGTAATCACGAAGACGAACAACGGAACAATTAAATAAAATAATATGTGTGATATATAACGAAAACGTAACCAAATTTGGCTGCCTAATAACTTTCGGTCAGACAGAGCGCAATAGCGCGGAAACTTAGCAATAATTAAAGTTTGCGCGTTTGTGTGCGACGCGCACACTGCAAGCGACTAACGTCAATAGTTGAGAGAGAGGCCAGCCAAGGGAGGGCTGTTCGATCTTTAACATCCGCTACGGCACTGAAGGCCTATTTGCGAAATTTTCATTAAGCAGCCTAACTTCTGTCGCTGTTGGAACTCAAATGGGGCTAAACGGAAAGCCTAGCATTGAAATTTGGAAAGTCATGCAGGCAAGATCTCTTTCGCTGCCGTTTATAGCCGAGCGCCGCCACTGCTGCATTATGCACTCAAGTCGTTAAAATTTATGTCATGTCCAGAGTCTATAGACGCGCGCTTGTAAAGCAGGGTTTCCATCCAAAGCAAAGTAAGCAGCGAGAAAAGTACGCAACAAACGCAACGAACGCTGACGCAACGCCCAAAACGCAAAGATAGAAAAGGTTGTTGCGTCCGATGCGTACGTTGCGTCCGTTGTGTTGGATGGAAGCCATGCTTTTAACTTTTTAAGTGAATAAAACGCTGAGGTCAAGGTGTATAGCGAGCTTGGGGCCTACAATGCCCATCTATTTATGCCCATCTGCAGTGCACGGTCGGAGTGCCAGCAAAAACCCGTGACAACCTTGGGCACGGGCTCGGCGTATTTAGTGCTACTGCCTCATACATTTCAACAATGATTAGGCCTATACATGGTGCGGCAAAAAAGTGGACCCCTAAAGTTTTTCGTTGTTTTCTCAGCAACCGTTTGGAATTTTGATTAAAATTTTACACATTTATTTACTAAAACATTCTACATTTAACTGCCAAGTAAAATTTGATTCTGTTGAAAAACGACGAAGTTACGGACTTTTTTAACATGACCGCCTACCGATTTTTCAGCATTCAAAAATGTTCTAGCTACAACACCAATTGTTGAAACAACACAGTTAAATAATGATCAGATGCCAGAATTCCATTATCACTGCGAATGTTCGAAATGTTCACCGCCAGCTCCAGCAACAACACCAGCCTCCAGTTACCTTATTTGAGAAATCTTTAACAGCCTTGTCGATCGGTCCCTGTGACAGGTTGCCCCAGATAACCTGAAGCGTTTTTTGAGTTTGGCGCTCGTTTTCAGCTTTGTTTTAAGCTTGCAGTAAGCCTCCAACATTGCACCACATACGTGATAGTCCATTGGGTTTATATTCGACGAATTTGGAGGCCATTGGTCTTTTGTGATGATATCTGGACAGCTGGCCCGCAGCCAGTTCTGTGCGCTGCGCAGCGTTGCGCGCTGTGTGTGCTGACGCGCTCGACGCGCCGTCCTGTAGGAAGATGAATCAGGTGGGCAGCCGGCGATTGCTTTAAAGGAACGATAATTTAGTGATAATTTATAAACAATATAAATTGCTGTTTATCAAAACGTCACTGTGACGTCATCGACAGTAACGTGTAACCAGTTTTTCAAAATTAAATAGCATTTTTAGCATGAACATTTTTGAATGCCAAAAATCGGTAAACGGTCATGTTAAAAAGTGTATAACTTCGTCGTTTTTCAACAGAATCACATTTTACTTTGCAGTTTGATGTAGAAAGTTTCAGTAAATAAAGCTGTAAAATTTCACATTAAAATCCCAAACGGTTGCTGAGAAAACGGCGAAAAAATTTAGGGGTCCACTTTTTTCTGCCGCACCCTGTAGATAGTCGACGATCAGGGCCGTCTTTTGTCAGCGCGGGGCCCTTGGCACTGACGGGCCCGCGCGGCCCCTGATACAACATCATGCACTACCTGTGACGACACTACACCACAAATAGGGTGTTTACACGATCCAGCAAACGTAGAGCAAACTTCCAGCAAATGTGTTCAAAATACACGTGAATTGCTGGAAGTTTGCTCGACGTTTGCTAGATCGTGTAAACATCCCAAAACTGTGCGACAGGTCTAAGGCTGTAATATAGGTCTGTATCTTCTGTGTTTTTAAATGTAGAATTTCGCGAGCTGAGCGAGCGAAAAAAATTTTTTGAGACCCTAAGCTTAATTTAACTTCCCCCCCCCAACATTCTCTAGACCTTTTAACTGCATGTATTCAAGTTGTGACAATAATTGATCTCTTAAGACGATGAAAATTAGTTGGATTGATCGATCGATCTATGGTCTGTTGCGGCAATCACCGCCGTAGTGCGGGGCCCCTTTTGGGGCGCAGGGCCAAAGTGCCACCTCCTAGAAGACGGGCCTGTCGACGATAGTCGAGTCACTAGACGCTAGTGCTCGCGGCGAATACTAGCGGATAATAATGTGTACGTCACTGCAAACACTATTGCATTGAGTGAATTCTAGCGTTTAGAAGCTGCAGAGAATGAAGCGATGGAGCATTCTTCTTTTCTCTCAAGTGTGATTTTTCCCGTTCTCCTCATTGCAATGCTGCCTATGCACGTCTGGACATACAAAATTCTCATGGTACCTCTGATTGGAAACAGTCATGTCTTTTCAATGGCCGCGATGGCCGAAGGACTGATTAACCGAGGTCATAAAGTGACGATCTACATTTCAGAGAATTTCCGGCTGAATATTCCGGAGATGAGAAACAGGACGGAGCTCACCGTCGTTAGATACAGAGACGCGAAGGACATTGACTACGATGCTCTTCAAGAATATTTCACAAATTTATCCATCAAATCGCGCGGCAACATACAACTGATGACTTCGATCGCCGGAAAGGTGTACGTATTTTTTTAAAGATTTATAGAACTTTCGTACCCGAAAACTTTCGTTCCCGGGAACGAAAGTTCCATTTTTCGTCCTCGGGAACTTTCGTCCCTTGGAACTTTCGTTCCCTGGAACCTTCGTTCTCAGGAACTTCCCCGGCACTGATAATTACTGAACCCCTTATCCTTACGTAGTGCTTGTAGTTCAGCGATAAAAGCTCCAATTTTGTGTCACTCGCTAGACGTATATAGCTAGAGTTTCAACAGGATATAATAGTAACAAGAAAGACGCACTACAGCCTATGCAGTTCCTGTTGCAGTACTGACCTTCAAGGTCATCCAAGTTCGAAGATTTTTATCTCATGTGAAAGGGCGAGATATGGTTAGTTTTCCGTTGAAAAAGACGCATATTTTTCTACCACCGTCTATTCAACCCCAAATTTGAAAATGTTTCCTTTGCACTGCATGGCCGAAATTTTGTATGCAGAGAGCATTAACACAGAACTAAATTATTATCCGTGCAAAAAGTTTTCCTTTATGACCCAACGCTTATTCACAATACATCCGTTACAGACAGACAGACGGACGGACGGACGGACGAGAGACAGACAATGGTACCATCGACGCATAGCATAGCTGTAATTAAAAAAGCGCGTCAAAATTGTGTACAGTATAGGCCTAATAATCAGTGTTAGGAAACGAAAGTTCTATGCTAATTTTGATGTTGAGAACGAAAGTTCCTGGGGACGAGTCACAAATGTTCCAAGGAACGAAAGTTCCACATGGAACTTTCGTTCTTGGAAACGAAAGTTTTCGGGTACGAAAGTTCCAGTTACCTTTTTGAAATTGTTAACCGTATACCTTAAACGGAATCCATTGCATTAAAACTGACACAATACTGCCGTATAGCCTACATTGTGTCTATACAGACGCGGATCCAGAATTTGGGTTTAAGGGCAGATCAAGCGTCGAAGGCGCAAGAATAGAGGGGCGCCACAGGCTCCGAGAGTAGCATAGGGCATGGGTATATGGGATAGGGTGTCGGTGTTCCCTTTGTCCCTTCTCCATTGGGAAAGAACTTTGACAGAGCTTGGAAGGGCAATGCCCTCTGTTCGTTTTTTTTTCTTTTTGAGTCGCGAAATACGTGTTTTGGTGCATTACTATTTAGCAGGCCCTTTCAATTAAGTGTCAATTGCTTCTGCACTGTAGTATCCAGATCTCGTTCATAACTGTAGGCTCTACACGCATGCCCATTTTTACACCTGCTACATGTAGATTGCGCGCTAAAACACACAGTACTCGTTTATACAGATCACAAGAATGGTGCCAACAATTGACGTCGGATGACAATGATGGCAAATTGGCTGAACTGGAGAGAGAGAAATTCAACGTGGCCGTTCTTGACGGCACGTTCATTTCAAAGTGCTTGTATCTCATTCCACATCGACTGCGGATTCCTTGGATCAGTTACACCGATGTCATTGATCCACTACTTGTCAGAGTTCCCTGGTTTCCATCGTTTGTTCCCAGCGCACTGTATCCGCTCTCAGAACAAATGACATTCGCCGAAAGGCTGAAGAACACTGCTGCTTTTTTCATCCTTTTGTTTTTGCTGCCAATGCAATTCCCCGACCCGGGTCACGAAGCTATGGACAAGTTTCGACGTTACGGTTATTTTAACTCGTTAGACGAACTTGCGTCAAAGTCAGCCCTGTGGTTTCTAACCAAGGACAATGTTCTCGACTACCCACGACCAATGATGCCAAACATGGTCGACATCGGCGGACTGACAGCCAGACGGTCCACTGGAAAACTTCCTCCTGACATTAAGAGCTTCATTGACGGCGCCAAGAAAGGAGTTATTCTTATGACATTTGGATCCATGATTTCCAGCATTCCGGCTCACATGGCGGAAAAGTTTTCCGTGGCGTTTGGTCGGCTTGACGGATACCGAGCAATATGGAAACTCAACAACAGCGGCAACGTACTAGAGCTTCCAGACAACGTAATGATAAGTCCATGGTTACCACAGAACGACATCCTCGCGCATCCATCGGTCAAACTCTTCATTACGCACAGCGGAAATAACGGACAGTATGAGGCTATCTACCACGCAGTTCCTATGATCGGATTTCCTCTGCTTGCCGATCAGTATTACAACGCCAAACGTCTCGATCACAAAGGTTACGGTATGTCAATGGATTTGCACGACTTCACGGCTGATCAGCTGCTCGACAACATTCACAAGATACTGGGCGATAAGTCGTACAAAGAACGCGTCGCGAAAGCATCGCAGATATTCCGGAGTCAAGCTCAGAGTCCGGTGGAACGAGCGACGTTCTGGATCGAGCACGTTTGTCGATTCGGCGGTGATCATCTACGTTCAGCCGGCAACGACTTGCCTCTCTACTCGTTCCTGATGCTGGACGTCCTTGCTTTCGTGCTTATCATACTTCACATCCTCGTCTACCTGCTGTACAGACTGCTCAAAGTGATTGTGAATAAATGCTGCGGACATCGACATAGAGCGTCGGATAACAAGCGGAACAAGTCTGACTGACATCGCTTGCCTAATATAATAGATTGTGAGTTTATCGTCCAGTGATGTTAAGTCCTTGAGGCCAAGCTGGCCTCAAGGACGAAATTATGTCCTCGGCCTCGAAAATTCAGTCCTCGGCCTGTCCTGGAACTTTTTTTATTTTGGCCTCTTGATGTGCGTAAAAGCTTAATAATGTCGCGCATAAAAACGGTGAAAGATCACGAAATCTTTGCTGCATAAGATTTTACAATTTATTAGTACAGGGTGGTCCAAAAAACGGCACAAAGTTTATGGCACCATAATTTTGCAACCGTTCATGAGATTTTCAGCAAAATGTTCTGAAAGAAATTCTTTACATGACTAAAGTCAGTGTTTAAATACAGCAATTAAATATTTTTTGTTTTTGCCGCTGGCAAGTGAACTATTAAAAACAGCATATGTACCTTAGTATGTACCAAAGAATATTTAATTGTTGTATTCAAATACTGATATTAGTCACGTAAAGAATTTTTTTGGGTGCGGAACATTTTGCTGAAAACCACATGACGTACGGTTGCAAAATTATGGTATTAATAACTTTGTGCGGTTTTTGGACCACCCTGTAGAGCAAATCAATTTGAATACAGATGACGATAACAGGATCATAGTCATGATTTCTGCTAAATGCAGAACAGCAACAGTTTAGTATTTGCATAATGTCAATTTATGTGTACGTAATAATATTATATGTGACTGCTTTCAGTGCATCTTAGCCATCACAATTCTTTTCGTCTGTCTGTCCGTCTGTCACACGGGTGGATCAGTCAAAACGGTGAAAGCTAGGATCACCAAATCTTCACCGTCGGCTGCCTGGAACTCTAGTTTCAAGAACCATACAGCTTTTCCATAAATTCGAAGGGGGTCACCCCGAACGAGGGCGTTAAATGAGAGGGGGGTGGGAAAAATTTGTGATTTTTAGCCAATAAGTCGATGTATCCCAGAAACGGTGTGAGATAAGGCCCAGGTTACTATTAATCACTAACAGGAAGTCGTACACTGGCTCTCGATTGCCACCAAATTCAATGACCTTGAATGTCCTTGAACGCCAAAATAGGGGTTTTATGGATTTTTTTTAGCAATTTTGGGCTGCGACACAAGTCTATATCATTCACAAGATGGCGCCACGCAACTATCGTTATGCGATCCGGATAGATAATTTGGTATTTGTATATTAACTGAGCGTGAACACCCCAATTTTCAGCTAAACTATTGAACAGGAACTGCTATAGGCTTTCGCGCGTCTCGTGAGCATTAGCTTAAATTTCTTGTTGGACTTTGCAAACTGTCCTCCGCCTTGGCCTGAAAGGTTTGTCCTCAGCCTCGAAAAATTATCCTCATTTAACATCACTGTTATTATCGATGCATGTACTCAACAACAGTATAACACAACCCTAGTATTAAGCAAAAAATATAACACATATATAAATATCAGAAACTAAAACACAAGTAAGCAAACTTTAGCAATAAACAGTATAAAATGATTGGCATAGAATTCTGTTGACGCAATTTTTAGGAAAGTTTTTGGTAAATTTCTCTCCGACAAGATTTTTCCCCAACATTTCCCTGATTTTGACTGAAGTCTCTGATATTTCCCTGGCATTTCTCTGTTTTACGGACAAGTGATCACCCTGCTGCAAACTACAACCTACTAGTTTCGTTTTGTATCATTGTGTTTAGTCCCTGTTGTTCAAATGATGTCCAATGTCACAGGTCTTTTGTAGCAAAATTCTCCGACTTTTCCAGTCATAAAATGACAATTTATCTAACCTTATCGAAAAAATTACCCTATCGCACAAATGTCAGAAATGATACACTATATCATAAAGTAATGAAAATGTAGTAATGGAGCAATATGCAAACGAAAAAGAACCTGGTCGGGAGGTCAGGGGCCAAGCCCCCCCCCTTGAAGCTGAAACACTTCTAGCTTTTTGGACGTTTAATGGAAGCTGCAAATTTGCTTGCTTTTTAATATTTGGAGACACAGAAAATCACAGATATCCTCAGTCTGCACGATCCAGGATCATTTACTCTGACTTTTCAAAAACAATATTTGTTCCTGACCTTTCCCCAACCACACAAATTCCCCGAATTTTTCCAGTTTTCCCTGACATTAACCTGTAGAACCCTGCCAGTGGCACAGTATTAATGCAACAAATGTACAAGAACGCGGCCAATAAACTGGCATTTCAAAAAAGTGCAGTCGTAACAATTAATCAGGCAAATTAAAGAATGCATGTAGAGAGAATTCAAAAAGTCAAATTTTCAACTTCAAGTCTTGAAACGTAAACCCACACATTTCTTAATATTATCTTCAGCACTGTATAATAAAGACAAAATATAAAATACAAAAATACAAGATAATGTTAACTTCTTGAATGAGTAATTAACAGACATAGGATACAGTACTGTAGAGTCAAGGGTATCCAGGGGTATAAACATGGGAGCAAATGATCTGTAACCAAAGAAGGGGGACAAGTTTTTCAGCCATTATGGAAGAGAAGTGTCTATAATTTTAAGACCTAAATGTATTTACTTAATTACTAAAAAAAATAACAGCAGTCATCAAAAACGCCAGATTTCACAACAGTATTTGTACATAATTTGACTATCAAGCTTCCAAATGTTTTTTTCAGACCCAAAATGTGTCAAAAGCGACGCTGGCTAAGGTTTTGCCCGACATCATTGGATGTGGGATCCCATAGCTGCAGTTAAAAGAGGCCCCAAAAAGAGTGAGAAGAAAGGAGAGAAAAATGGAAGTGAAAAGGAGAAAAAAGGGGTAAAGGATGGGATGTGGGAAGTTGTTCAAATGGTTCAGCAGGGAAAGAGATACCCCAGTGTATAGTATTAACATATCCAAGACAAGGCAGTGCAGCCAAGTCTGTCATTCGGATGCACAGCTGTATGTAATGAAATACTCGGGATAGCACTGACTCGAGTCAAATATCACAAACAGTGTTGGGTCATCGATGTAATTAACACACGAGTCATACGATACGGAGGATGAGTGGGGACGTGTCGACTCAAGCAGCGGTGGCTTACGATATGTTCTGTGACCAGTCGTATAGCGGCCTACGAATACACGTGCTGCTACCATCACCCGCAACTGTTGTCTCCCGACATCACCGCTATTGTTGTTGTTATCAGTAGCTGGTAAGACTTTAATCATCTTCACATCACTGCCATCACCAACTACCGATAAGCCTTCTGTCACACGGTTTTCACATGTCACCTCTGCCACCCTTGCTTCAGTGCAATTATCACGTACACCATCAGCAGCAGCAGCATCGTTAAGCAGTGATGAATCGTTAGTAGTGCTGTCATCTTCTTTAGCGACCTTGTCAATCAACTTGACGTCCGTGTATTCATGCGCGTAACTTGCATCCCGAGCAAAGTATGTCCCTAACAATCACCAGCATCATTTTCATCATAATTATGTGCAGCACACATGCAATATATGAATACGAATAATCGAAAACCTGCAGGCAAGTTACACATTTTATCTAACACTCAAACTAAAACTGAAACTATTTTGATGGAATTGAAATGATATAAGTAAAACAAGCACTGGGAAGTTGATAATCAAAACAACAATGAGGAACGCGCAACAGCAGTGAATGTTTGAAAGCCCAGTAAAACAAAATGTAAGTCAATCGCCAGAGGGCTCCAGACGACCGGTGGCTATATTATCTATAATGTTTTACTCAGACTCACCAGAGGGAGCGACCTGTCTCGCTCAGCCAACACCATATCGGCTGAAAATCGCAAATTGTCCATACCCTCAGGTCTTCCTCTCATCTAGCGCCTTCGTTCGGGGTGACCCTCTTCGAAATTATAAAAAAAAACTTAACGGTTCCTAAAACTAGTCTTTCAGGCAGCCGACGGTGAAGATTTGGTGATCCTCACTTGCACCGTTTTTGACTGATCCACCTTTGTGATGGACAGACAGACAAACAGAATTGTGATGGCTAAGACGCGCTACAGCAGTAGCTGCTGTTGCACGTAAAAATAAAGCAATAGCAGACAATAACCATTAATTAGATGGTTGCTACAACTCCATCGACTACAGAAATATTTCTGCCAAAAATTACTAAAATCTGCTAATCTTTCTTCAAGTTACGATCGATAATGTTGGGGATGTTTTTTCAGGTTTTCTGTTTATTTCAACACATATTTCGCTTGATCTGATTTCCCTAGGTAGTGCAGAACCATACACTGGGTGAGAAGGGAAACTGAATGGTCGTCTGATGGCAAGTTGTATCAGGAATATTCGTACCAAAAATTATCAAAATCTGATAATTGATCTTCAAGTTACAGTCGAAAATGTTGCGGATGTTTTTTGAGACACAGTATATTATGCCTCCACCAACATGAGAAAAGAAGCTGATACTCAAAACGGTTAACAAGACCAAAAAGTGCATTTGGGCATATTTGACCCACCATGACCATGACCCCGAAATTTGATGCGTTCATCCTTGCCAAACAATCCGTTAGTGGTGAAAGTTTGGTCAAATTCCGTCAACAAATACCCAAGACATCTTGCTAACAATGTTTGTTCGGGACTCAGACACACACAGACACACGAACACTGTGGAAACATAATGCCTCCAGCCACTACATTGGCAGAGGCATAAAAAGAAAGACTCATACAATACAATATTCTTTTATTGCAGTCATAGTCAAACTGCTTCGAAGACAACGTACAATTATATATGAAAAAACAAATGTCATGCAGGACAGTACTGTATATAGAAAAAAGTGACTATTATAAAGTACTACGATATTCATATCAGTGGCATAGCTAAGAAATTTTGCCAGATGGAGCAAATCCTTCTTCCCCTTCCCTTCCTCTTCCTCTCCTCCTTTTGCTCCCTTTCCCTAAAATGACTGATGATGAAAGTTTATAATCTAATTTTATTTCTCATAGAACACGCCTCAAGATTTGCACATGTATAGTGTTAGTTCAACAGTCTGCACTTTCGTGAGCTATGACTACACAGTTTGTGTACTGCATTATCATCATCACTTTTTCGATTTTGCCTAAGTTTGCATAATTCTAAAAAAATTAGAACCAGCAGTTTAATTCTGCACTTTCATGGTTTTTTCTGAATCAAATTTAATTGATTAATTTTTGGAGATTAATCGATAAAAATTTTAGCCAGTACCAGCAATAGTCTTTTACATTTTTGTGACATTTTAATAATTCTCTCTGTCTACACTGTGTCCACACATTCCCACACAACCACAGACTATGTTAATTCAGGCATAATTAATAATAACCACTTCCACAATGTCAATTTAATTAGTTCAGGGTCTGTTGCTATGCAAGTGCCTGTTTAGGTATGTTCAGTAGCTGGTTCATTTTTCACAAATTTTGTGCTTCGCTTCTGTATTGCATGGCATTCTGCACTAATGCTTCGTGTCTTTGATAAGCCAGTTAGTTCAGTCATTTAAACATAAGGAGAATACTGAGTGGCATTGACTTGCCTTGGCCAAACATGACTCCGTGTGAAAATCCGGTTGCACGCCAGTCGATGTTCGAGCGAGCGACAGAGCCAAAATGTCGCCACCGAACGCCATGAAACAACCTTCTCTCCGAGGCTGCTTCTAACGGCTTCATTTCAGTCTCATCTTTCTCACTTTCTCTCTGCTTCTTCTGCCTACACCAAACATAAATCTACGGAGCGTCACCTGCCATATGGGATCACACAGTGTCACCTGTCACCCAACACAGGTGAATGCACCCTAGCTTAATCCAAGCCAGAGAGGGGTAAACTCGATTTACCTACCCAAGAGAGATGGAAGGCTGAGTTGACCTAACAAACTCAAACTTAAAAGTTTGTATTACTGGAGTACTGTGTATTACCAGCTGGTTGGCCACAGAAGCTGTACATATCAAGACAATACATATGCATATGTACACGGTTTTAATGGCCATTTTTACTCAGGCCAAAATGCTCAAATTGCCTTACATAATGCAAGTTGGCCAGTTAAGAGATCACACTGTCTTCAATGCTGAGCTACTCTATAATAACTGCGATGATGAATTTAAGAGTCAGTCAGCCACCGTCACTTCAACAGTTAACCAACATTGCATCTCTCTAATGAAACACACAAATATTACTGTTCCAGAAAACATTCTTAAACTAATTTCCAGTTCTCTTTCACTTCTCACTTACCGTAAAACTTCGAACAAATGCCAGGTCCTAGATATAGGCCAGGGATCAAGGTAACTTGTACTAATAAAAGCTGGGTCCCAGTTACAAGCCAAATCCTGGATTCCCAAATATAGGCCTGGGACCAAATTTTCGAAACTTTCCTAAGATATTTTCCAAAGATCTTCCTATGTCAGATGATTTAGGAATTCCAAAGAAGTTTTCTTTTCCGAATTTTCGACGGCTTTCTTTGCATTTTCAAAGAACTTCTTCTTTGCTTATCTTCCTAAACTAGTTCAACCAATTAGATGTGCTTATAACAACCACGTGACGTAATCAAAACTTCTTAGGAAAACTTCTTAGGAAAACTTCTTATCTTAGCACATCCACGGGAAACACATTTTACACACCGCTTGGTTTTTGAGTTGACCAAAAGTCAATTTCCTTTACTTACTTATTGTTGATTCTACCGCAGCGTTACACAAATAACCTATGATGTCACAAAAGATGTCTAAACTGAGTGTCAACATTGCGTACTTTTTTGCAAATTTCATTCTATTACACAGCTTTCTCTGTGTGGGACAAGGTTAGTGCTTTCCTACATATTTGCCTAAATTCTTCCTAAGAAGTTTCAAAGAGGTTTCAAAAATTGTGCACCCTTTCTCAAAATCTTTAAAAAGTCTTCTCACATTCTTCCTAAGACATTTTCCAAAAAGGTTTTGAAAATCCGCATACTTTCATTGGAAAAGAAGTCTCCCAAAGATAAGTTTTGAAAATTTGGCTCCTGGTCTCAGATACAGGCCAGTATGACTAAAATATCAGTATATTTGACACACAGGAGAAAACAATTTTCTGATTCTTTTGAGAATACAGTGAACTATCACTAGAGCCTGGCGGATAACGTACCATGGTAACATAAGCTGTGTCCCATATAAATGCCACGTCCCAGATACAAGCCAGGGGACAAAGCAATTTGTACTAATTGCAGCTGGGGGCTTCCATTCAAAGTTTTCTGGTATGCAACTTTTACTTACATTTCCACATCACAAAGTTTGTAAACAACAGTTCACTTTTGTGTAAGTGATTGATATTTATATACTGAAGACAAGTATACAGACATTGCATAGAACTGCCACAGGATGGGATTCTGGAGTCGCTGAATGTGAAGAATGACGGCATCAAGCGTTGACATCGTCTGATAAAACTGCTTTGCTACACCTTCATACTCCATGCTGCCACCATCCACTGCTACTAGAGAATAACCCTTTAATGCACACAATAAAAACCCCACTCATTGCAGACAACTGACAGTGTTAACAAACTACGAGGTGGGTGAAGTGAATGGTCTGTATGACACTAGACTGTGGGTATAACACAGGCTAGTGCAGGGGTCTCAATCTCATGCCCACGAGCCGCATGCAACCTGCGAAGGCGTTATTTGTGGCCCGTAACACATAATCTGAAATTCTAAAAATTTAAGATCAAAATAAGTCGTCTGATTCATTTTACAGCATTTTTTCCAGTAACCCAGCGAAACTACTTTTTTCTCATTTGTGTTCTCTTTAGTGGAGCTGCATGCTGATGCTGGCAGCGACCAACGTCGGTGCTGGCAACTTGGACCTAAGTGAAGTCAAGCCACAGCACCTGAAAGATTATACAGATGTCATTTCTGGATTACTTGCAGAGAATGACTGATGTTTTCAAGAGTTCAATAATCTTCAACCAGTTTGCACTCTTTGCTGCTCCGTTTGATGATGCAGAAAGCATTTCTGAAGAATTCCAGATGGAGGTATTGGATTTGAAGTGTGACAAGCAGAAGCAGAAGTACATGGACATTGGTGTTCTTGATTTCTACAAATTTCTTTTCAAAGAAAAGTATCCAAAATTAATGACTGCAGCCTCCGAAATAATAGCAACGTTTGGCCGTACATACGTTTGTGAACAGTTCTTCTCATCAATGAAGATCAACATATCCGTTTTGTGATCAAGACTCACTAGTAAACATCTGAATACAACATTGCGATTGGCTAACACCCGTGATTTCAAGACTAACGTCAACTCTCTGGTTTCTGCCAAATCAGCGGTAAGACGGGAAAAAATCTTAAGTTATACTGTAATAATAACTTGTCATTTGTATTAATTACTGCATTTTGTCGTCTCTAAAAACAATGTGGCCCACCGACTGTGTGATATCTTGCAGTGTGGCCTGCACCCCCAAATGAGTTTGAGACCCCTGGTCTAGTGTCATACGAATCATTCATCGCAATGTTGGTCTGAGAAGTTTTTCATTTACCTAAACTTTTGTTATTATCGTTAGCTTTGGCTTACATTTATATTTCACAAGGTAGTGTAGAAATGCATTTACGGTGCAGTGGGATCTATAATAATCACATTAGCGCAAATTGTCTGCAGAGTGTGCCAGTAAAAAAATTTGAAAATCAGTCAATAATTGGCAAAGATATGGACAAAACTTAAAAGTAAAGTAACACACGTTTTTATGGCACATGGTGTAGAACACTTAGCGTGGTTGCTGTAAAAGCAAAGAATGAAACAAAGTTGGTGTAGCCTACTGCATTAGATATTTCTTCACAATCAATCTACAACAAGAGATACAATAGTCAAATACTACAGTTAATCGCCACACTGTTACAAATTACAATAAATTCCATACTTCACATGTGCAGTTTGCATGGCTTCTATGACAACAATTTTATCTCATTGCACAAATAAATGTTAAACAAATGATGATCATGGCAACCATGGCTATGCACGGACAGCTTTAAAAACCTTGCCTTAAATCAAGGCTAGTATCTGATGACAGTGAATAGTCAAACAAACCACAAGCAAACAAATTGGCAAAAAAGCAGAAAAAACATCTTCGAAACTCTGACAATGTTAGCTAAGCTCAGGGCTTGGAGTGGGATAAAATAAATGCCGGGATGGTAGCTTTGCCTTCTTTCCCTTCGCGCCCTCAAGCTAGCACTATTTTGGCCACTGATCGATGCAAACATCAGCAACCAGTTGCCTAAATTTCATAAAATGGACTGCAAAGCATACCGGAATGACTTTTCTCAGAATAGAAGTGCCGGTATGCTTTCCAGTCGGCCAAGGAAGTACCATACTGTCCCACTTCGAGCCCTGACTAGGCACCATAAAAAGTATCTTGACTGTATGAATCAACGTTTCTTCGTAGACCACTGTGGGACCTAGCCTAACATTAGGCACTGCATGATAATAGGCCTGATGGACAACAGACAAAAAAATCAGTCATAACACAATTGAAATCAAAGTACATGAACCACTGTATGTACCTGAGAATCACTCATAGATGTCCAGTGTTGTGGCAGCAAAAAGTGTAAATCAACTAATAATGAATTCTGGATTTGTCCGGTCACTGTGTCAGATTCTTCTGATGAGAAACCAGAAATCAACTGAATAGTTTCCAATGCATCAACTGCTTTTTGACACTGCTTTGCCTGTATAAAAAGACAATATCTACCGATACATCAACTGTTCTGTCAGTGTTCAAAGGCACTGTCTCACTATGGGTCTAGTGATGATATTACTCAATGACACATCTCATCTAGGGGTCTACATTTACAAAGACAATTTAATGGGTCAACAATCTTAAGTTGCAAAGCGTCGACCAGTTTTCAATTCAAGACTCAAGACATGTACGTTTACTGTTGCCTACACTGACAAGTTGTGACTGTATTGCACCAACCACCTCTGTCTCTTATGCGCTACACAAATACACTGTGTCCCAATGAAAAGTGGACCCCAAAACAAATAGCTGTAACAATTTTGTCTGAAATTTTAAACATAATAACCGTGAAGTAAGCCAAGAAGAATGTTGTATCAGTTTTTAAAAATAATACGACAGTGTCAGTTTTATTAACATTTAAATTACATTATTCAAAATGTCCAGTATACAACACAACAATTTTGTATAGGCCTTTGCCGACCGTTTTACTTTACTTCATGTTTTGTGGGTGCCCAGTGCATTCTCTTTACTTAATTCTGCTTTTTACACTTTTTACCACTGCCGGATTTGTGATCCAAAGTGCCAGTTTGATCAGTCTTCATGAGCAACTTCTTCAACGACAACAGAGACCAGCTTTTGTTTGAAAACTTTTTGATCAACTTCTATGCTTCATAACTTTTTTGGCACAAAACTTTAACTAAAACTATCATTTTTGTTAAAAACCATCATTTGTTCTTGTTTACATGACTGTGACATGTCAATGACGTCAGGCTATAACAAGCAGCTGCTTGTACCGGTATATAAAAACAAAACTTTTTAAAAATTCGATTTCTTCATTTGTAGTTCATACTTTTATGCCAAATTTTGTAATCATTTTATGAATAACCTAAATGCATTGGACAGTAATTTACACTAGCGGCAGTTTTAGTTAAATGCAGTTATTGACAATGCTTTAGGGATCCACTTTTTATCGGGACACAGTGTAAAAATACAACTCAGCCAGTAAACAAACTTATTCTCCAAAAATGTCACCAATACTATACTAAATGTAAATAGACATCAACTCACAGTAGGAGTTTTGACAATAACACCAGCATCATCATCGTCATCATTGTCATCTTCAGTGGGTACTTGAGTGTTATTGATTTCTTTGAGTAAAGACAAAGCACCGAAGCGGTATTCTTGCTCCATCTTCTCTTCCAATATGTCAATGACCATCTGAGGCAAGGAGTTACGCAGCCGAGCTACAAACAACACAAAGTCATTACCAATGCATTTCATGTGCAAGTAATTTGCCCATTGGCAGCCACTTACACATGGTGCCCAGCACTGCCTGGATTAAAAATCCAATGGCTATCAACTACTGTTAGAAAAGGAAAAAGAAGAAAGAGAGGATTTGGGACTAAAGATCACTCAAACTTTTAGGAGTTTGTCATCTCTCGTGACATTTGCTTCCCACTTAGGCATTGCCTGATGGGCTTTGCTTGTGACAACAACAACAACACACAGTGACTTCTAACTTAACCACATCTACAAGGAAAGAAACTTGTAGAAGAATTGCACCAACAGTTAATGTAGTTACTACCTTACATTTACATGATAGAAAAATGCACATTGGCCACCTCATCACTAACCAAACATCTAATTTTCCCTTAGCTGCTGCATGACCAAACACCACATAAAAGCATACAATCCAGTAAACGAAATGAAGTAAACACCACAGTCACTTACACATGCTATAGAATCTCTGACATCCAGCGGCCATGCACCGAAGTGATTCCTGAAACAGCAGCAGAAGTAAGTCAGTAAATTGCGAAAAAAAATTCTTTAAATACGACCAAAAGGATTTTTATACCTTGACGTCTCAACTTTGTTCTAAATGTCATGAGATAAAAATCTTTTGGGTCGTATTTAATGAATTTTTTTCGCAAAGTACATTCGACCTGATGAATCTATTCATTAAAGTCGGCAAGTTGCTTGCACAAATTACATTCTAGCTACGATGACAATAAAAGCTGTGTGTGTACAATAGAGCAAACAATCAACACATCCATATCTTATGCAATGGTGAGGACATTGTTGATACCAGTTAGGATGCAGTATACACAATAGGCTACATAATGCTGTACATTTATGCAGTTAACAGAGTCAAAGTAGCCATGTAAAAAGCATGACATTACTCCATGCATGACAATACTCTATTCCGAGGATTTGTGCATTATCAGAAAAAAGAACAAAAGAATACAAGAACATTTTTGGCAGCAGTGTTCAACTGTTTATATGTTCACATGTGCAACAACAAAAGTAGTATGCAAATTTACATACACCTTACAAAAATGAACACTGTTTTATCATGTATACTGTACCCTACACTGAACAGCATGGACAGCAAAATAAAGATAAAGGAGAAAACCCATGCCTTGCTGGGTGCTGACAATAATCTTTTCACTTGATGTTGCAAGCATGTTGAACAACACGCATGTCCATCGCTGCAGTACGACAATGAAGATGCAACATGTGGCAACTTGCAGCTACAGCAACAGATATTCTGCAATTTATCCGTGCTAGATAAATGTAAGTTTTCATCATAACTACTAGTGACCACACTGCTATCACTGTGCGAGTGAGTAGCAATAGAGATCACAGACAAGTCAACATTATCAGTTACATCTCCGTGCACACTGCCATCAAATGCCGCCAACCAAACAGCACTCAAACAGTCTTCTTTAGTTCGGAATCGTTTGCATGAAGAGAAATCTTCAGTTTGCAATCGCTTTCGACTTCCATTTAATAACCAGTTTTCAGCACTCTCCGTGACCAATGTATCACTGTTGTCTTGTACACTCTCAAAAGCAACTTTCACATCTGAAAATGGCATGTTTAGTTCATCGCTTTTAATACAGTTGGTTGCAATCGGCTTCACCAGTTCATTTTCATTGACATCTAAATGCACAATGAGAGACTTATGCTTATCTCCAGAGTTCGGTATCAAAGAACAAAAGCCATCTGCCTGCTGAACTGGTGACGGCAGCTGATCAGCAGGCTCAGGATGAATGCTGTCAGAAGATGCTGAAGATGATGCACATCTCTGAAGCAGAGCACTACTGCTGCTAGTAATGACGGCTGACTCATTTTCAACATCAACTGAAACAATCACTCCACTATTTTCTGCACTGGTTGGTGAGTACAATAATTGAGACTGCGGGAAACAGACCATTGGCTGATTATAAACATCACCATCACCATCAACAGCAACAGAAGGAATCGGTACTACATCAGCAGACCTCTCAACAGAAGGTAAGGTGCAGGATGTTATGTCCAGATTAGCGATGACTTCACTGGTGCATTGACTACTTTCACTTGTTACAACTACCTGCTGAATCTCATCATTGCAAGCCAGCAACTGTACAGAATCACAGTCTTCAACTAGACACTCAGTACTGAATGATAAGTCGGCAAACAAAGAGCCATTGCACACGTCATTAAGAACTCCAGACTTGTCATTCAGAAACAAGTCAATGGGATCCCAGAAGGTATCATTAAGCTCACTGTTTACTGCATTGTCCAATTCCCTTGCAATGCAGTCTGTGAGTTCAACTGCTTCATTAGCTTCACTGGCGGATGGCATAATTTGCAAAGTATGTTGCGTAGGTTGTAAATCAGTATCATTCTGTGATGATACGGTGCATGCAGAAGTAAATTCTTTAGATGATAGTACACTATCAGCTGCAGCCTTCGAATCAACCAACGCAGCTGGAGTTGCATTTTCGTCAAAATTGCTGGAATCTGTATCTCGGTCTTCAGTTACATCATCTGCTGCCAATGTGGTTGCAGAACTGCTGTGTCTAGCTTTATAAGTCGTGTTTAAAAACACGGAAGCAACAGCTGCAGCATGCTCATCCATATCGTGATTCTGATATTGCTTCGCTGTGAAAGCTGACTTCTTTGCTGATATCAAACAATCAGACTCGTCATCCTCAGATTCCTCAGAGTCCGACACAGTGATTATACTACTGTCAGCACTCGATTCACTTAGTTCTAAAACAAATTATCACACGCCTCCAGATTAACATTGGCCTTTCAGCTCATGTTCACACAGGCACAAAACATATAGCACCGGAAGTCACAATGTAATAGTGATGATTCGATATCAGGATTTCAACTTCAATATGATATCGATACCGGGGTATGATCTTTTACAAAATATCACGATATCGATATGTAAATCTTATACAAAGAATAGGAGGAAGACATGAACATTGACCAAGGCAGCATGCTCCATTTAGATAATAAAATATGTCTTTAGGTAAAACTAAATTACAATTGTAGATAAATTACGACACCATTAATTCGTTCCATTTGTAATCTTACTTTCCAGTCATGCAGCGTAGTGAAGAATCTGTAGAAAATATTGCGATATTGTCAAAAAGATAGTGAATTCGCAATCAGGAATTAGGCAATTGTCTAGGCCTATGCAGAGTGTGAAATGTGAAAAAAATTCACAGCGGCAGACTTCAAACCATTGCCGCCTATAAAGCGTCCGCTGAGCAGTTAATTACAGAGCAAATGATTGAAAAACTAAACAACTTTCATGACTGGTAATGTACGTGACAAGTGTTATCCGCACATCCGTCTTTTACCCACACATCCGCACTTAGCATCCGCAGATTTTATCTGCCTTTTACCCGTTGCCACATCCGCACATCCGCTTATTACCCATAGCCCTGCCTCACCAACAGTACCTCTGAGACTGTGGTACCATCATCATCATCATCATCATCAGTTTATTTTGGAAACACAAAACAGGACAATGTCAGAAAATACAGAACAGAACAATAAAACATGTGTTCCAAGGGTC
>Ga0209671_1000595_pt1 | contig 25169 bp, 17 predicted proteins | sample WorMetHERISLAND2_2_FD_187401 | JGI IMG/M metagenome (GOLD analysis project Ga0209671, IMG submission 187401) | Marine gutless worms symbiont microbial communities from Max Planck institute for Marine Microbiology, Germany - Olavius geniculatus... | ecosystem: Host-associated > Annelida >... | reverse complement strand
AGTACTGACCATCATGCAAAATTTCAAGCCGGTCGGCCCACGCATCTCGGAGATCTCATGCTCGGAAAAAAAATTTTAAAAAACATCATGCGTAAAACATAAGTCCGCTTCGCAAGCTATCGCTTTCGGGCGGACTAATAATAAATTTTGCCGTATATTTCACACATTTGCCTAGAAGCCCCTTGAAGGGATTTGCATAAAATTTTGCATGGCGGGTCCCCTCGCCGACGTAATCAACTGCGCCAAATTTTATCTCAATCAGATCAGGGGTTTTGATTCTGTGGGGGTCAAATTGTTGGCTTCCCCACAGGAAAGAGAAGTCGCCGTTAACACAGCCTATGATGTAGCACTTTCAGACAAGCCAACTAGTGGTCTGCTTATTAATCTAAACACAGCAGCTATGACACTTGTTTACGTACTGCGACTAAGCCATTTTACAAGTCCATTTCTACTCACATGTAAGCTCGAGTGATATGTTAAGCGTCCATCATCCAGTAACGTTACATATTTCTTCTGCCAATCTTTGCTCAATGCCTTGCTGCTTCTCTTGAACAAATAACCCTACACGCAACAGTGACAACCTTTCTTTTCCAGATAGAACTATACACAATATATTTAATAACATTTTCCATCTGATCACTTGGTAAATGTATTGGACAAAACCGGATAACCACTGGAAATACTATCTACCAAGTCACTGATCAATTGATCAATAAATAAATAAATACATCAATCAATCAATTATTCCATGAACAAATAATAATCATTTACATCTAGATGACTTGGAGTAGTGATTTACAAGCTTTTTCGAGATAAAATCAACAAAAACCATGGAAAAAACTGGCCAACAAAAAATAAGAAATAAAAAATAAGAACCCGTCTAAGAATGGTTGCTGGAACAGATAACCATTAACCAACTGAGCAATGTTCCTGCACCTGTTTCAATGGAATTATTCGCCCACTGCCAACTTTTGCATCTCCATTTTTCAGCTTTTTGTCTTCGCCATCTTTCTTCTGGCATACAAAAAAACCAACACAACATAAACGATACTGTAATGACAGGGTACAACATGCGAGGCCTCACACCGCATCATCTCTAAGATATTATGCAAATAAGCAGCCTGCAGCAAATGCAACAAAATTATGACAAATACGTATCGACAAATAGGTACTGAAAAAATAAGTCAGCACCGAAAACAGGTTTGACTTTCGGCGATTCTTGCGGACTGGAGTTGGAGTAGTGCACGGACTGGAGAAGTCTCGACTGCTGTCACCCGACTGCTCCTATCACAACATAAACAAACAAAAATCTCAACAATCAATACAAATACAGCTTTTGTTCACTCACCGAGTCGATCCCATAAAAACACTGTCCAATACAGCAAGTGAGTAGGGTTCAACGTCCTGCCCGACACTATTAGGTCATTTCGGGGACGGCCTTTGCAGGCAAAATTGCACATACACGTAATTACAAAACAAAAAGTTAAATAACCTTTACACAGAAAGTTTAACCTCTATGAAACACAAAACACAAAAAAATGACGGAAAACTAAAATCGTGAGAACTGCCGATTATAATTGTGCATACGTATCAAAAATGGCAGTTCTAATAATCTTCCCTGTTTTCCTCCAGACAGTCATCAATCTCATAATGCAGGAATCAATACTATCAAATGAGTAACCATACAAGCAGACTATAGCCTACCAAATTCTATGAAGTTATGTATGCCTATTTTATACCATCACAGTACAAAACTTATTTGTGTGGAAACAAATGCAACGTGCTTTGATAACATCATTTATGACGAGGTGACGTCATTATTATTAAGATATAAATGATGGGCGTTGACGTTTGTTTAGACAATTAGATTAGAAAATAATCATAAAATTTTCTAGTCGCAGAAGATGTAGAAAGTGCTGAAATTTACTGTAGATTATTTGTAGTAATTAGCAGCGACACTTTATCACGTTTGAAAGTATTTGAATAGTTCACCCGCTTTTGCAGCGATCAGTTAGTGATGATGTCAGTGTTGGTGCAATGCTTAAGACAAAAACGGTCAGCTGCAGACGAAGTATTTTTTGGTTTACTGAAAGAGTTGTTCTTGCAGATTTTTTTGCTTAGAAGACATACTGTGAATGAACAACATTACCAGGCATTATGTCTGATTGATTACCACCAGCAATTCGCAGCAATTGACCAGGTTTGCTGCAGAAAAGTGTCATTCTTTAAAATGGCAGTGCCCCACCGTGCAATTGGCCCATTAGGCAGTTTAAAAAATTGAAAAGATGGGCTGGGAACTGCTACAACATTTGCCATACAGCCCAGACTTAGCTCCAAGTAATTTTCATTTGATTGGACGAAAGAGCAAATCACCTGGAGACATTAAGTTTAAAAACGATGAAGATGTTCTACAGCATGATGTCCGGAAATTTCTACAGGTGCCAATAAAAAACTTAATGCTACGGTTTAGAGCTGACTTGTAGAACAACGAGAACATTGCAGTGAACTGCACGGAGTATATGTTGAAAAGTAACATAACTGTCAGAAATGTGCGACTTCACAGTCGTTGTACTGAAGATGTAGTCCTGGAACTTCAATGCCCCTCGTAGTTTTGACTATTTGCATATACACTATGTGACTGAAATCAACACCTAACTTTTTAAACTGCAATGAATAGCAATATAATAAAAATAAGCCCCAGCGCAAATGTATACGAAATCCATTCAAAAAGCACAAGCACACACTCACTGTGGGTAGCACACATGCACACACGAACAGACAACACACAATGGCGAGTGATTGATGACAAACTAATAAGCATAGAAAACAGACTTGCAATGTGCGTACGCATTATCTAATAAAGGCAGAAGCACTTTTACATTTGACATGGTGGCATTATTTTACAGCATTGGACTCCACGATTGAGAGATCACAACCAAGTAAAGCCCATTAGGCCGACTTTGCGACACCAAGTCCGTGACAAAGATGTAGACTTTGTCGCAGACACAAATCACGAAAGTCCACGACACAAATCATGTCGCCGACTTTCGGGATTTGTGTCCGTGAGTCGGCGGACTTTGTCGGCAACTTTCCCCGTGCATTGTAATGAACAAAATTCCATTAGAGTGACATAAACGGGTTTGTCGCGGACTTTGTCGCGGATTTTGTTGCAAACATCTGGACATCAAAATGGTTCGTGTCTGCGACTTTCATGATATGTGTCCGAGACTTTCCCTGCGGGGGAAGTTTCGGTGAAAGTCGGTGTCATGGAATTTGGGCTTGGTACAAACTATTCACACATATACGTCAGTCACCATGCAGCATGACTCGATATCAAACTTGGGAGATAATTATCAGGAAAACTATAAAACTATGCTGACATTATGCAGCAATTCAACTAGCTATTCCCCTACTTATTTTCACATCTGGCGTGAATACAGAGTGACTTAATTTATGGAAAACATCTGACAGAAACTAGGTCACCAGACACACGCTTTTTGACAACTAGTGACCTTGACCACAAGTGAAAATTGGCACATTAGTTACAGTCACCAGACAGACACAAAGAGCTACAGATATGCTGCCTGAAAATAATGGTCGCTTCACCAAGCCAAATGATGAATGAATGAATGGCCAAGATCCATAATGCAGAGTCGGATTATTCAAACAATGACACATATCTGCACCAGAACAACCAAGAGCAGATGAGAAGACTGGAAGATGGTTGCCAAACTGACGGGTATGCATGTATTTCACACAACTGCCACACAACAGTATTCTCATACTGAAAGATCAACAATAAAGCCAACAAAACCACAGCGATACCATCAATATGACAAAAATGTGCAGTTGTGCACCTATGAAATAACGCACCATGCCTGCAATTACACTAAAAATAGTGGAGATGATTGTCAAAGCAAAACGTACAACAAGTGTTATGAAACGAAACACAAGCAAACTAAAATGTGAAGTCGCTTAAATAAAGCCTGCCAATTCCACCACAAAAAGCTGTAACCAGCTTGAAATGCCATCATAGTCAGAAATTACTCCCGCTGTGCCATGCAAAATATAGCAAGAGAAAATCAGGACAAAATTAGCTCTTTCCATGACCTTTGATGTCTAGAAAGTTACTTGACAACAAACAGAACAAGAAATTTGAGCTAATGCTCACGAGACACGTGAAAGCCTATAGCAGTTCCGGTTCACACTGAGTTAATATATGAATACCAAATTCTCTATCTGGATACCATAACGATAGTAGCGTGGCGCCACCTTGTGAATGATATAGACTTGTGTCGCAACCCAAAATCGCCAAAAAATCCATAAAACCCCCTATTTTGGCGTTCAGGGTAATTCAAGGTCATTGAATTGAGAGCCAGTGTACGACTTCCTATTTGTGATTATAGTAACCTAGGCCCTATCTCGCACCATTACTAAGATACAGCGACTTACTGGCCAAAAATCGCAAATTTTGCCCACCCCCCTCTCATTTAGCGTCCTCGTTCGAGGTGACCCCCTTCGAATTTATGGAAAACCTTTACGGTTCCTGAAACTAGAGTCTTCCAGGCACCCGGCAGTGAAAATTTGGTGATCCTGGCTTGCACCGTTTTTGACTGATCCACCCGTCTGACAGACAGATGGACAGACAGAATTGCGATGGCTAAGATGCACTGAAAGCAGTAGCTGCTTTCGCGCATAAAAACCCAAGCAATGCTGGAAAGTAAAGAGAAAAGTACAAGCAGATGAGCTCATCAGAAATCAATCAGTCTTATTCAAAGCAGCTATTTTGGCCGCTAACTTACAATAACCTGGACTGAGTACGAACGCGACCGAAGTGTTAAAGACGTGAACGATGCGGATCTAGATTCCCGAGTTAATCCCTTCACGAATGAGTCGAAAGACTCCTAGAACAGGCGAATGCATTCAACATTATATGCCACATCAACGTTATGCAGAACAAATGTGCGTAAAATTCACACGCAAGATGCTATGTATTATCGCAGAGACAACAGTAAATAATGGATGAGATAACCTTTGTCAAATCAGTATACATGGAAAATCAAACACACAACAAATGGCTGAAATCAGCTGAAGAAAAAATATACAGCTTATCACATTAAATAAATTAAATCTGAACGACATAAATGCTACAGCAACTGAATACTTCAAAGAACCCAAAACAGAAGAAAATTTAAAATACAAATGTACAATCATCAATGATAGATAGGGTGACAACATCACACCATCATAAAGTAAATGTCTTCATCATGTCCCCACAATACAAAAGTAAAATGGATAATTGAGTTGACAATGCTCAACTAATAACTAGTTTAGACCCAACGACCTTTCAACCTGAACTGTTTGCTGCCATGTGCTACGGGATTATATCTGAAAATTCTGAGCATTTTTAAGATAGTGTTTTATTTCCGCAACAGAAGCCCACATTTAACTAACAGACAGATGTTCTGCAACATTCGTTACTCCGTCTACAAGGCAAGCACATAACAAAATGGGAAAACCAAAGAAAAACACTGCGCTGCGATAATCACGGAACATGCAGTTTGGAATAGCAGAGATCATGCAAACTAACAGCAGTGCAATTATGAGAGGCATGCCACACGTCGAACCATCCATCACACAACCATCGACCACTTACAACAATCAGACTGAACCGACAGCGAGGCTGCGGAGTCTTGCGATCGAGCAGAGGAGTGAGCCCGGTGTTGGGACAATCTGCATTCCCATCTACCGGCTGAAACCAGCAGTTAACTACCAGCTCAGAAGCAGAGCTACACCTACACGCTCAAGCATCACAGCGGACAGAAAAATCTAGCCATGCATGCTGCTGCTGCTGCATCAGCATAACAGTAGACTACCAAGTTTCTATCGCATATCAAAATTCTGTCACTAGACCGACTATGCAAAAAGATGTAATGGACCAATCATCAAAGATTCCATCACAGCTAAAAAGCATCACTACCTATGAGCAAAATAGCATTTCCACCAATTGTCGACAAAGTTTATCACATCAATTACTTGCACAAGAAAAGCCCAGCTAACAAAAAAGGAAAGTGCGACAGCGATACATGTGTGAAGGCCCGGTGCAAAAGAAATCTAAATTTACAACAATGATTCATTTAGACTCTACGGTGGATGACGCCTAGCGCCATATCTAATGCATGAATTTCAGTATTGCACACCACGTCCAATGTATGAATTCCACCAATATTGGCTGAAAATTGCAAATTTTTCCCATAAAAACCCCATTTTAGCGTTCAAGGTCATCTAAGGTCATTGAATTCGGTGGCAATCGAGAGCCAGTGTACGACTTCCTATTAGTGATTAATAGTAACGTAGGCCCTATCTTGCACCGTTACTTAGATACAGCGACATTGGCTAAAAAATCACAAATTTTTCCCACCCCCTTCTCATTTAGAGCCCTTGTTCAGGGTGCCCCAATCGAATTTATGGAAAAACTTTATGGCTCCTGAAACTAGAGTCTTCCAGGCAGCCGACGGTGAAAATTTGGTGATCCTAGCTTGCACCATTTTTGACTGATCCACCCATGTGACGGACGGACAGATGGAGGGACAAACAGACAGACAGAAATGCGATGGCTAAGACGTACTATCTTATGCGCTATCGCGCATAATAAAAATAGAAGTTAAACCAACATTTTGAGTAGCACAAATCACATTAGTCATATCACAATTAACGGTCTTTTGTGTTTAAAATGACTATCATTCTTCAGCACATAAGAACTAATTTTCTAACATTTCTATTTCAATATTTCCAGACTGAATCAAGTCTAAGCCGAAATCACCAAGAACAAAATCTTTAATAATTGTTGAAACAGGTTTTACCGCAGGTCAATAATCCTGACAGTTGTCCAACTAAAAGTGAGCGCCAATGCACACAAAGAGGTTGCAGATATAGCACAATAGCATCATGCATACTATCAATGCGGTAAGTACAGAGGCATTATTTCGCATGACACCACAGACCAAACAATCAGCAAACAATCATTCTGCCTTCACAATGCTATGCTATGGCTTGGCAACAGATGGCATTAGTCCCAGCAATCACATGCTCCAAGGCGGCAACACTTACAAGAGGTAATCTGCTGGCTTTCACTTTCAAGCCAACTTGAGGCCCAACCCACAACATGTCCAAAGACTGCTCACTGGTCAGCAAATTTGACCGAGACGAATAGCGAAAAATTGAACCGCTCTGAGACAGCACAGTCAAGAAATTCACCCTGCCATTTGTTTTTCAGTTAGCAATATCATATCATATCATACATAATTATTAATGGCAAGAATCACAACCACAGGAAATGAGACCGAACTTTATCATAATAAGAAGGATCTCTTGGCTGTCAATATACAACAAGAACATAACATAATGCAGCACAAAGCAAATATCTAACTTTATAGCTATATAGATATATCATTTAAAATGTTACCGGTAATATTTTCAATTAATTCAAAAAACTTCATAAAAATGTATCCCTTGCCACTTATAAATGCCCACAAAAATGATGACAGTGAACAAACAATGGTAACAAATGCTGATTAAAATTACATGTTGACCACTACAAATTTAACATTCACATTAATGCTATTAATACACAGTAATATCAAACGTGACTCCCCAGACACTGCTGTATGGTACATTAATAACTTGTACTATTAAATACTACATAATAGCAAAATAAACAGAAAAGAGAAACATAAGATGGAAGCAGTTGACGTACACTGAAATTGCCAGACTTTGGCGCATTCCTGAAGGAGCCAAGTTTCTGCAGCGGAGGTGGTTGAGTTGTCAGTGGAGATGAACACTCATGCGGCTGCATGTGTTCAATCTCTTGATCAACCTGACACAAAATCCAACAACTACATTCACGCACTGTACAGCATCAGCATTGCAAACTGAGAAATAAAAGTTACACAACATGAAAATAATCAATGTACACTAAGATCAAAACTGAAAGAACGGTCCAAGTCATTTTGCACTAGGTGGCATCATTGCACTACCCATGTTGGCTATTGTACAGCAGCATGTAATGCAAATTTTGACTCGAGTTCGGACCAAAATCTGCCCTTCGCATGAAGACTAAAGACCTTGTGTAATGCAACATTACTTGGGGCCACAATGATGTCCATGGTGATGGCATTAAAAAAGGTAAAGGGAGCCATGCCCCAGCTGGGGCGTAAAAGGGGTGCCCATCTCCCACTCACGGCCGTTGAGCCTGTAGGTGGATAAACCACTTGAGTCTGTGACGCATGGCCAGTGCGACGCCAGACCTACGGTTACCTTCCCAGCCTCGGGGCATCACCGCCCTTTGACCAGTACCAAATTATATTGCTTGGTGACAGAGGCACATGTGTGTGAAGAACTTGCCTAAGGTCGTTACCCGGCAGTGTCCTGATGCGGAGTCGAACCTGCGCCCCTGAGTGACCTCAGGATTACAAGTCCGGCACGTTACCGTTAGACTACCGAGCATTCCTGCTGTCTAAACAACAACGTCAAAGCACGCACTGAGATAAAACCTGTTCTTCCCTCTCAATAAACTGCAACTGCTGCTGCAGCTGCTGTTTCAGGCTTTTGTTATTCCATCGCCAAACAGTGAGCTACGGAGAATTGCTACAGCAAGAATTTCTCCAACTCACGAGTCATGAATGGCAGTGTCCACAACTACCAGTTCACACTTCCAGAAAGGCAAAAGATAACGAGAACAACCGAACGCAGTGCAGCACAGCAAACTAACTCACTCGAGATGGATTAGATGTACTTTATAGCAGGACTCACTGCTACATAAGTAAGTAAGTAAGTAAGTAAATCATTTACAAAGCGCCAAAGTCTCCAAAAGAATCACGGCGCATGTAACAAAATAAAAGAAAAAATGTTTGGCAAATTAACAAGAGAATGAAAGCATCTATAAACGCTGAGCAACATCATCAGCAATGACAACAGAACACAAAGCATAGATCAGCGGACAAGAGCAGCTGGCAAAATAAATTGTCAAAATTGGCAAAAAAACTAAACTTTCAGTGATGAAAATAACAAACTAAACTGCAACAATTATTACACCTGCTGCAGTGAAACACTGGCAGGTGAGACAGCTTCCGATGCCGAAGATGTCGAATAGGCACTGCGTAGAATCCGCTGTGGGGCTACTGTAACGACATTTCCCTGCATCAGCACAACACAAACGACTGAAGTACCGTAATAAACTACAGCCACCCAATGACTATTTCTTGACTGAACTTACCAAGCAGTCGATTACTTTAATTGTCTGTTCATTGCAATTTTAACATGTAGCCGATTAGTACTGCAGGTAAGCATTATCAAACGACATGTTTGATTCTCAACATTCGCATACACATTTTCTACTAAAGATCATTAGCAAACAGTGCAAAGAATAGTCAACTTTGCCACCAATCACTGAATAAAATGTTGAAAACAACAAATATACAAGCACAGAAAGAGAAGCAATGTGTGCAGTCATGGTCAGTGAGTCAGCAATATGTTAATGTGTTCATTAAAGCCAAAAATTAGACAACTCTATAATAAAGCTTGCAACTTGCTGTAACAAACACAGATCCATAATGGTCCCATCAAGTACAGCTTATATTGTCACTTCATTTTCAGCAGCTTACATGCAATGAAAAAATCAGCATCTGACAACAAAGTAATTTACTTTTTGCACAGCGGACACCAAGTACACAAACTCAGTACAGCTTGTCATCTAATTGGGATAATGGTATGTGGGTCCAACTTTTTGCTGATGTGGCCAATGGATGAGTGGCTAGCTCATGCCAAGCAGTTAGCACTAAACCTATACGTTTGCCTTTTGGCAGGTTTATACGTTTGCCTTTTGGCTTATAATGAAGATCATCAAATGAAGCATTGGTGAAACGTACAGCAGAATGCAACCGTTGCAGGACGGACTTGCTTTTGTCACAGTTGTCAACACATACCACTGTCTCACTTCCACCAGATGGCGCCACATCTCGGAATGGAGGCAACTGTGCCTACAATACAGGTTTTCATCACATCACCACACATAGCCACATCTAGTCACAGAAAATTAACGCTTCACTAAAATTCTGTGTCAGATAACAGACTTGTTACTATTACACAAAACCAGTTGAACACGGTGAAGCCAACCATATAGACAGATTTGCTATCTCACAATCAAACGCAATGCAAAAATTAAAATCTGTTTGAATGTGTCATAATTATGCATTGCTTTCACTCTAACTTTCCTAGTTAGCCACATCCACACAGTAACATAATCCAAAACAGAACAGCACTCTAAGGCACTCTATCATACTCTGATATTGCCGAAGCTGCTGGTTCCGGTGCCACTGCAGCGACCGCTGGCTGATGGACTAGACACAGGCGAATGGACATTGACACCGGACCTGTTCAACTGACTTCCTCCGCCTTTACCCACACTACTGGCGACCAACCGCGCCACGGGCTGCTGACTGCATGTGCCGGTAACACTCGGACTGAACAACGTTGCTCGGACTATCCTCAAGCACGCTGCAAGAAACAGAGCATACCATCTTAAAACAAGTTTTAAGGCATATACGTACTGCCATAAAAGCCATTTAAAGTAAGAAACAGAGGCACCGGCGCTGCACTGGAGTTACAACTGTTTGGGTAAGTAGCCAGTCTTCAGTCTCCCGCACAAAAAAAAACAAACTGCTAGCAGCAAAAAAAGGTACGGCAACACTTCATCGTGCAACACTTCGTCACGCGACACTTAATTGCGCAACACTTGATCGACGACAGTTCATCTGACAACAGTTCATCACAGCGACAGTTAATTGCATGCAATTTCATCGCGCGACACTTCATCGGGCGAGCAGTTGGCCATGCGTTCAGCACCGTAATTAAACGTAATTAACCTCACCCCAAGTCGACTGTCAGTTCAGTGCAATTCAGGTCCGACGGCATCGCTCGCAGCACCAACTGCGTCGAGGGGTGGCACCACTGGCTACAGGCACTGTTCCAGTGTTACCACCCGATTGTACGGACATTCATGAATGGGATTCAGCACGACGACATTCAGCGCCAAAAAGGTCTGCTTCTTCAGGGCACAGTGGGAGCAAGTCATCCGTCGGAGAAAGGGTATCGAGCACTGAACGACCGTGTGACTCAAGCCGTCGCAGTGTACGGTCGTGCTAAAGTACTGATTTATCTGCATTTCATTGCGTACTTGTCGCATGCATGAACCATTTTTGGTTACTGAGAATAATACATTGTATTTGTGGTAGGTGTTTTTATTCTAACTAATAAGTACGCTATATGAATATTATGTAAATAGTATGTCTACACTGCAGTAATTTTGTGCTCAAGTTTGCAGGGAATAATCGTTTCTTAATGTCAAAATGCTCTGTCATTGTGTTTTTGTCATTTTATCCTTAGGCCCGATTAACTGTCGCTGAGATGAACTGTCGCCAATTAAGTGTCGCGCGATGAAGTGTCATGGAACCCAAAAAAAACACGAACTTAATCATACTTGTTCAGTTCTACAATGTTTTATCATCAAAGGCAGTGGCAGCTGCAAAAAGTGTTGGTAATAAAAGTAGTATTTAGAACTTAGATAAACAAGATTAACATGAGAACACCTAAAAATGATCCAGAATATTATGAAATGGCAAGGTAGTTGGATAAAAGTGAAATCAAATAATGCATCATTGCTGCTTTTGGCATATCTGGTAAACAGGAAACCCAGATCATGTGTGTTTCTAAAACAACAGCAGACATAAAAGCCTCACCAAGGCAGTGTAGCAAAAAAAAAATCATTTTATATAACAAAACTGTCCACAGCATGTCCTACAGAACTGTAAGACAGCAACAGACAATGAAAAGTAGGCCTAGTGAATAACACAAAGACAAATAAAAGAAGACAAGAGTGATAACAGTACAAAAGAAATAAAAGTAGAGCTGTTGAATTAACACGTTAACGCGTTAAAGAATTAATTTGCACCAACAAAATTAACACGCGTTGGAAACAAAGCACATACATAAATTTACTTAATTCTGTAAAGTTCCGATATTCCATTAAACCGCATTTATTTGACGATCAAATAATATTCAAGTAATTAAAAATTGTTTTGTTGCCGTTCCATCACTACAGTCATGATGCCGTAACACGGGCCTGACTTCGTGGGCTTCATTCCAGTCACCCTCTCTAAATGGTCTACCTACAATATCAGCAATATTAATGATGCATTATAACATGTTAGCGCATGCGTTAAAAAAATTAAAGCTTCGACAGCTCTAAAAAGGAAAATAAGAACTAACAATAAAATGACGATAAAGACATGAGACGAAGAAGAATATGTTACCATCGTGAAACACTCGTTCGACATTCAGTCCATATGTAGCACACGTTTCAAAGTAAGCGCAGCACTTGAGTTCGGCGGCCAGCAAACGGGAGCGAGCATCTTCAATGAGCCGTGGGTTGACTTCACTGATCAGGTCCTGAGTGGCAACGAGTACCAGCGGTACTTCACGCATGCTGGCGCGGTACTGTGCCATCTGAGAATGATACGTGTAGACCGTGTTAAAACTCACCTCGTTCTCAAGGCTGAACGTCAGAATGACGGCGTCCACCCAGTGTGAAAACTAGCCATTCAACAATCAACACACACACGTGTATAAGTGAGACCATCTTTACAATAATTCACAAATCAGAAGTGAAGTGACAACCTCAGTGAAAGCAATATGTAAGCTGGCGTTCATTTTCAGGAAACAACAGAACAGGGCAATCACTTTTATAGGCAAATAAATGCTCAGCACTGCAACCACAACTTGAGATAGAACCAGTATTGTCAGAAGATAATTTCCTGAAAAGTATTTTAAAAAACAGGAGTTAACAAAGTTCAAACATTTAGTTCTAAATTTTGGCTAATTAATCCAAGTTTTTGCAAAACACAAAAAATGTCTTCACGTCCACATGTTTGAAAGCCATGTTTTAAAATCTATACTACACTACAACATGGAAGCCAACTTTTAATTTCAAGACTGCGTTCTTTCCCTTGAATGGCTTTCCGTTGAATGAGTTGCTAAAACACTGAAAGATTATATGTCAGATGTGCTTCCACACATCACTGACCCATATCATGCTGAAAAATGCTACATGACAGCAGAACTGAATAGAGAACACACAAAAGCATAAGATGGCAAATTTACTTATTTATCATAACAGTGAAGCCGTGCAAACCTGCATGTCAGGAGGTCCTCCTTCATCACGTATTAGCAGCAAGTAACTCTGACTGTCAACAATCACCTCTTTCTTGAATCGACCACCTGAATCATCAGACGGCAGGCTAATGCAGTCAGCTGTTTCATGCCTTATGACAAAAATACTGCATCTATCAAACTATTACACAGATTCAGATTTTGTGAAACCAACCTTCTTAGGCAATCTAGCCTGGAGAAATGCACACTTTTACGATGCTGGACTTAACTCCCGGTCACGTTGCTATCAAGTGGTTACACTAGGACAGGTCACTGTTTTTGGACCATCGGAGAATGTAGCCTACACCAAGGTTAAACTAGCCTTTCATCACTGTGTTTTATCAAAAAACCGGACCCCTAAGGCAGGTTGGCACAAATTTATCAAAATAAGTTCGCCTAAAATGATTTTTCATACAGTGCACTGCCATTCAGCTGTGGATTCATTGCGCTTGAAAAGTTTGGTATGGGCCTAGTACCAGCTGCACGGTTTCCATGGCAACAAGAGCAGCGACTTGTTAAGGTCTGGGCTGAATTGGAACAAATGATTGTGGACGAGGCCATTGACCAGTGGAGGAAATGACTCAAAGCCTGCGTCAAGGCCAAAGGACAACATTTTGAACATTTACTATAACCGTAGTCGTACGTGTAGATTGCTTGTACCAACGTTTTTTCAATATTAAAGCCGTTTTCTTGAAGTTATAACAAAAAGTTTCAGGGTCCGGTTTTTTATGAAACACAGTGTAGAGTGGTTTGTGCTTGGCTGGGGTTGATGGAGTGTGTTCACTTGTGTCCATGGCAGGAGATCTCATATGCTGCGTGACACACCATAGCTCTGCAACGGGTTTCCTAGAAACAGCTGTAACATTTAACCTTTTACTAAACGCCCTTCTTGTCACCTATGGATGCAGAAATGACCAAGCAATGCTCGATGACAGTTTTCCTCGTATTATTTTCCTATTATTATTACGCGCAAAAGCAGTTACTGCTTTCAGCGCGTCTTAGCCATCGCAATTCTGTCCGTCCATCTGTCTGTCCGTCTGTCACACAGGTAGATCAGTCGAAAACAGTGCAAGCTAGAATTACCAAATTTTCACCATCAGCTCCCTGGAAGACTCTAGTTTCAGGAACCGTAAAGCTTTTCGATAAATTCGAAGGGGGTCACCCCAAACGAGGGCGCTAAATCAGAGGGGGTGGGCGGAATTTGCGATTTTGGGCCAATAAGTCGCTGCATCTGTTTCGCGCGTCTCGTGAGCATTAGCTCAAATTTCTTGTCACTATCAGTAATAGTATTACTTATAGTAGTACCAATATTACATAGACTGGACAAACAGGGCGGGCAGGGCATCCATTGTAAACAAAAGTCCTACATCAACAACTTCCAACAGTGCAACATCTGGGAACCAGCCTAATGTAAAGTGAGTCCAGAAAAGTTACCTTCAGATGACTCTTCCTGTAAGTACGATCCAGTGAGGTATCGATGAACAAGAGCTGACTTGCCACTGTTCTGTGTGCCAAGAACGCCCTGCATATAGTAAGTAAGTAAGTGAAGTGTAAATTTATACAGCGCATACTCAAAAAGATCTCTAATGCGCTTAATATACAATGTAATATAATATACACAATACAATGTACACAAATATAAACTATCAGTATGGTAACAGCCTTCCAAATCCATCAGGCCATCATATTATACAACAGTGTAACAAGATAGGTTGTGAACGATTTTAAATGGCAAATTAACGGCAAATTAACTATATTGAAGCTAACAGATATTATTAATCTGCTATCAATGTTTAGAAAAACAAGCTTGTGTGAAAAAAATATCACGACCATCCGTCACTTAATTGAATACAAGCCAGAATTGTGACGTTATCCAGTGGACATGGACAGCAAGTAAACTTGCTTAACGTCAACGTTTGTCAGACCATCGTTGTGTAATTTTAACGGAATTGGAATTGCTATATACATTAAAAGCTACAGCTTTGAAATCTTAAGCATAGTATATATCATTGAATATATCTACCAGAAGGTGTAAAATTATTGCTGGTTACTGTTAATAGCAGACTTATAATAGAAATTGAAATCGTTAGTGACCTATCATGTCATGCTACAGAAATACATCCGGACCATTTATTTTGCATTATACTAAATGTAACTTAAACGAAGCTTGTCGATATTGTCATCACTTGACGTAGCCTGTGCAATTCTACAACAAGCTGTGACTGTCAGATGTTTTAGAGAGATGGTTTTACATTTCTTTTGGCACAACAATCGCAGACGTTAACGTCAGTGTCCGCTGGCCATCAGATTCTGCGACCTACTGAAGCTTTGCAGACTGGTGATATGGTAGTCATGTGAGCTAATGCACGGAAAAACGCCTCTGACGGTGTGAAACGATCCATCATGTAACAAATTCTGAAAATGCCCCTAAGTTTGCTTTGAAGACTTGTCCCTGAAAGTGGAGTAGCAGTGCAAAAAATATTAGTAGTAGCAACAGTAGTAGGCGAGTACTGTGTTGAACTAAGCTGGTAGACTGCCTGCTGTGCTTGCTGTGGAATATTCTGAGACAACTTCAAAGACGAAAGCAGCTGCGAGGATATTATATCATATATTATTAACAGAGCAGTGATGACTTGTAGACTACAGTAGCTGTCACACACAGCATGACAGTGAAGGCGCTGGCAGGCAGTGACTGGAAGTTTAATAACAAACATGTCAGTGGAAATGACGCTCAGTGCCAGTAAGACTGATAGCCAGTAAACAGTGCAACGTTGGCTAACTGGAAGCAGACTGAAATGGTATAAAACAGCACGATTACAGTGGCTGCGTGGGACCACTATTATACAAGTACTGCACTTAATAATGGACACCACTCTCAAACACTCACTTGCGGCCTTCGTCGTTTTACTTGACATTTAGATGTAGAAGGTTTTAGTAAATAAATCAGTAAAATTTCATGTAAAAATTCCAAACGGTTGTTGAGATGACAGCGAAAAACTTTAGGGGTCCACTTTTTTGCCGCACCCTGCACAGAGACAATGGCTTAGATGCAACGCCACTGGCTGATAGCGGAATCAATAAACTTGTTGACCGATCAAATGGCATTCACTTATAGATTAGACATGCTTTAAGCTCATCAGTCAGCTATTTTGTTGTCTGCTGTTTTCAGCATAAAATATTTAATACCAAAAAATTACTAAACTACATGGCACCTTCTGTCGAACTGATGAGGCAAAGGTAAGCAATGCGATACAAATAATCGCTGCATAATGTAAAAATTGGGAGCATCTATGTTTCACACGGTAGTGCATTGCCATAAATTAGGTAAAGTGGAAAATGAGTGCATGAGTGGAAAATTTGGCATGAGTGTGCCAAAAATTATCCAATTTAGTGGAAATTTGACAAAGTTAAGACAAAAACAATTTTGACGGTTTTTTTCTGAGATACAGTGTAGATACTCAGCTCCCGCCTTTCAATGTGCACACTGTCTTGTGTAAGCACAAATCCAGTCATGGAGTTATTTATTTGAAATAGCAGCTGCACATAACAGCATATAAAATTTTAAAAGACAGAGAAGAAAGGTTAATATTACGTTTGCTTATCAGTCATCAAATGCTATACAATATCATTTAGAGTAGCAAAGTAAAACAAACTGGAATGAGGTGCAGTTACGAAGGTGTATACAGGCCGCAACTTCAGCATCTTGCCAGCTAGCAGCCACGCCTTAGCTCCAGCATTATATATCCCAGTTCACACCTCAGCGCAGCCTCATCAGAGTACTGAGAGTATTACATTATAATGAGTCTGTCACAACAAAGGCAGGGCTCTAGACAGACACGGACAGACACAGAGACAAAGAGAGAGAGATAGAAGCGGACAGACAGACAGACGTACAGACATACAGCCAGAAGGTGTAGTATTTAGCATACAATATACATACAAGACGTAGCTCTGGAACGGCTCTGCCTAGCGTCCATTCCTGACTGTTGACGAACGAGTCTGCAATCAGTTTACACTAAACACATCACTAGACAGTCTCAGTCCAGGCAGCTTAGTAGTCACAGACTCAGCTACTACAGGCACTAGTTCACTGTGTCATTATTCACTCAATCCGTGGTGGCAAAGCCACAGAGGAGGGCATAAGCTGGGAGAGTGGATTACCTCACAGCCCAGTATAGCTAACCCTAACCCTAACGCTATATCCCAAATATTTCATCAACTTAATATCACTAGACATGTCTTTTCTCACTATTTCACTTAGTTTTAGCCTATGCCTGCTATAGAATACAAATAGAAAAACGTAAGCAAAACCTATAGCGGGCCATTCCAACTGAGATACGTATTACACATGCTTAGAAAACATGAAGCACGATGCTCAGAGGATCCAGACCAGACAGCAATTAGACTTCAATGTCTAGGCACACATTACAACGTATGGTGATGACAATAAGCTTACACACGGCGAGTTCGGTCCACCATCGAGTTGCATTCCCTCAGATTAGTTGACAATACCGGTAATTTCCTGTGAGGATCTGCTGCTATACCACAGGCTTTCTGTCAACAGGGGCCTACTGCGAAGTCAACGCAATGCAGGCATGATTGATTATGCGACTCCTTGGGGAATGAAAAACGTTGTCAAGGGCATTAAATACCACAGTAACAGGACGAATAGTTTCCAGGTATGGGTATACCGGTATGAAATTCCCTGACAGTTTCATGACATTTTCCTGACGCACGCTTCCCCGGGCTGCGGTTGGTTATCAACGGTAAAGAACTGAAACACAGCACTAACAGGTACACATATCAACACAATGCAGTGAAACAGAAACGCACGTGATCTGAACTGTTGCTAATACTCTGCTGCTAAATGTTTGCTTCAAACGAGATGCTAACAATAAAAACACACTACTTGCTGATATTTTCCTCAGAAGTCTTCCAGACAAGTAGTGCTACTGGTCATTGTTAAGAAATTCACGTAAGCTGGCGCTTACATCCGACATCACCATTCATCTCAGCCGACTGACTCCAGATAAACCCCACACAGTACACACTGCTCCGTCTGTGGGCTGACCCCCCCCCGCTACCGATCTGGCTTATCTAGACATATTCCACGAATTCAGACCGGCGGCCCGCGGATCACCAAATCCACGTAATCCGCTGTATTCTGTTGCTATACATCCGACGCGATCATGCGATTAAGCCAGAAATCACAGCGGATCTGAAGCTTTTACACGTGCCACGACTGATGGAAACAAAACGACTCCGGATACACAGAACAGAAATTCACCAGACACTCGCGTCAGCAGCTGATATCAATGTCAAGCTGAATCGATATCAGTCAGACTGTTTAACTCTTCCTTAACGGTTCATGAACAATTTAACCTTGGGCAATTAAATAAAACCGTAAAGTCTTTACTGAGCCATAAAGCGCCATAAGGCGATGCTATCTCCGTTTCCTTAGCCCTCAGCCAGACACCAATTTACACTGCAGGACCACGGATACGGGCTAGTGCATCGCGCGGTGTGCCTGTTTACGTCCCAAGCATGCAGCTCAAGCTTGTACTCATTCCGCCTACCCACGGAGGGATGGCCAGGCTGAGTTGACCTGAGCGGCTGGTTACATACCGAGATGGTTTACAACCCGCCAGCCGACGGTTGTCCATTCCATTCAAGTACTAACAAGTATCAACTTCGTTGATGCAGCCAATGACGTTACCAACTAAACCGAAGCGCAATTACGACCGAGTATAATTGACTGACTGATATACCGGCGTGAACAGCATGAACAGCAGCAGCAGCAGCAGGCTGATGATGGCGGCGGTGAGGCGTGAGACGACACGAGCGTCTGAACACACCCAGTCTTCTACGCAGACCGCTCCACGTCAGTCCGACGCAGTTCCATGACGAACTGACCCCCGCCGCCATTCCTCCATCCAATGGCACCGGCGCGCTGCGGCGTTTGGACGGCAGATCTGACGCCGCCGGATATGCACCGCGCTTACGAGGACCTTCTTCCTGACGACTGCAGGAAGCCGTCGCGACGTCCGCGTCATCGTCGCCGCAGCGCGACACATTGCCGGCGCCGCCGCCCAGTGACCAGCGAGTCTTCTTCTTCTTCTTCGACGTCTTCTTCTTCGTCGTTGTCGTGGACCAGTCGACTGTGACGCTACCGCGGACATCATCCGTGCTGTGAGTCAGATAACTCGGAGACATACTGCGACGCCGGCGCCCACGACTACTGAGCATCGCCTGACATACCTCACCCATGGTGCCGCCCGCCGCCGTCTCTGCACACTCTGCACTGTCCAGATGCGAGCACGGGCTGGCTCGCCAAACTACAACACTGAGATGACGATATGCTCTAATACGCGCTTCCTGATGTAATCGTGTTCCACGAGCAAAATGTCGGACCCGGCTGAAGAAAAAACATCAAAATGCCGCGGCCAACATTATACTTAAGTAGCTGACTAACGCTCAAACACCAAGAATGCTTGGATCAATGCTCATACTGGCATGCAAACATAACACGCAACGCCGTGCACGCGTGTAAGCTCACATGCACGTTTTTTTACCTAGAGCATTCACAGAATTCGCAGCTAGCCGGAATACGCCGTCTATATATTGGGATACGCTCACAATGCGACAGACAACTGATCAACTGATTAGACGTCGTGCAGGTAACGGGCAGACAGGTATAACTGACACACCGCTGACAAGCGACGTGCAGCGCAAAGCGTCAACGACCAAAGCACGTCAACTGCGAAACTGCGCGCCATTGAGTGAACGCCGGACGATCTAATTGTACAACCACGTTCTAACACCACGGGCGTGCTTCCAAACGCTGAAGAACAAACTGTCCCGTCTTGGGCAAACAAACGACACGTAACGATGCTCTAACCATGCTCAGCTCACACTGCACAGTGTTTTCGCAATTTTCAGCTGCAGTCGTGCGTCATAAAACAAACGACAACGTAGTCTGTGCGATCTGAGCGCGGTTACTGGTTAAGGTACAACACCACATTGTCTGGAGTGGTATAAGGTGGTACTGCGTCCTCGCTCACTCACTCGAGCAGTGTGGTATATAGTACAGAAATATACTGACAAACGTATTCGAGGAGAATGGCGATGTCTTATGTGCAAAACAGCGAAAATACTCTAGCCCAGGGGTCTCAAACTCGCGGCACGCGGGCCGCATGCGGCCCGCGAAGGCGTTAATTGCGGCCCGCGACACATTATCTGAAATTCTAAAAATTTAGGATAAAAACAAATCGTTTCATTCATTTTACAGCATTTTTTCCAGTAATTCAGCGAAACTACTATTTTTCTCATTTGCGCTCTCTTTAGTGGAGCCGCATGCTGATGCTGGCAGCGACCAACGCTGGCGCTGGCAACTTGGACCATTTCTCATCTCTTCAGGTGGTAGGCCTAAGTGAAGGCAAGCCACGGCGGCTAAAAGATTATGCAGATGCAGAGTTCAATAATCTTAAACCACAGTTTGCACTCTTTGCCACTTCATTTGATGTTGACGCAGAAAGCGTTTCCGAAGTATTTCAGATGGAGGTATTGGATTTGAAGTGTGACAAGCAGAAACAGAAGTACACGGACGTTTTCTGTCATTTGTATTAATTACTGCATTTAATGCATTTTGTCGTCTCTAAAAACAACGCGGCCCCCCCCGTCTGAGTGATATCTTGCAGTGTGGCCCGCACCCCCAAATGAGTTTGAGACCCCTGCTCTAGCCCATCAGCACACAACGGTCACCAGAAAAAAAAACAAATTTAGACAGATAAAATGGTTATAGGTGTCAACCTCACTCTGTACAATCCAACTTCAGAGCTACCGCAAATCAGAAATCCTGATATCTAGTTGGATAGAAAAGCGTTACCAATTACCCAAAGTGTACTTCAATTTGACATCGCAGGTTGACGAATTCCTACAGCAGCATTGGCGACTCTTGATTTCGTTTCAGCCGAAAGACAGCGGCGGGGCATGTGCATATACAGCCAGCAGCCTCCCCCACGATTTACTGTACAAAATCGAAGACACAATCACGATAATATGCAATATTATCTGATAAACAAAATCGGTCAGTGTGAAGTACTAGCGAACTTCTGCCACTGCCGCCGCCGACACGATATAGAGTTCCCTAGAACTAACAAAGTCTGGCATTGCGCTGCGAAAGGCTTAAACAGAAGCGAGAAGCCACCGATGGCACTGCAGACATTCAAGAACGGATGACTGAGCGTAGCATGTAAACTGGAACTGATGGAGACTACAGACTGCAGGCACTTGGCTGAGCACTGCAGCTGATCCATCACATTGACTGCTCCAGCTGCTGCTGCTGCTGCTGCTGACCCACTGACCGCCGGGGCGATGCCAGGCAGGATACAGACAAACACCGGTCGTCACTGAGGCGCCGCCGACAACACTCAAACACGAGAAATTTGAGCTAATGCTCACGAGACGCGCGAAAACCTAATAGCAGTTCCTGTTCGCAAACTGTCAGTCTATCTCCAGCCATTTCGTCGCAGTTCATTCTTGGAGTGCGCGCTGCAGCCAAAAACTGCAAAAATCAATAAAAAAAACCCTTATTTTGGAAGTTTACGGTCTTTCAAAGTCATCAATCGTGATACCACTAAAAGCTCGTCACTTACGATAAGCAGCATGCCCATGCCTATCTGCAACCGTTTTGACGAAAAACTGGCCAACAACGGTAAAATAACGACTTTTACGAGAGTACCGCTCTTTGATGCCCTCGTGCGCAGGTTTCCTTGAACCTAGAAAATCGAGACTTGGACTATAAAAATCTACGTACAATGCTGAAAAATACATACGCAGCTTGTCTTTGTCTATCTCAATTGATTTCGGCGCAAATCGCTCTTGAAATGTGTCTCGCAGCCCGAAATCGCCAAAAATCCATTAAAAACCTTTATTCTGACGTTCAAAATCATCCAACGTCATTAAATTTGGTGGCAACCGAAAGCCAGTGTACGACTTCCTATTAGTGATTAATAGTAACCTAGGCCCTATCTCGCACAGTTACTGAGATACAGCGACTTATTGGCCAAAAATCACAAATTTTTCCCACTCCCTCTCATTTAGCGCCCTCGTTTGGGGTGACCCCCTTCGAATTTATGGAAAAGCTTTACGGTTCCTGAAACTAGAGTCTTCCAGGCAGCCGACGGTGAAGATTTGGTGATCCTAGCTTGCACCGTTTTTGACTGATCCACCCGTGTGACGGACGGACGGACGGGCAGAATTGCGATGGCTAAGACGCGCTAAAGCAGTAGCTGCTTTCGCGCGTAAAAACTAAACTGAAAATCGCACACAAACCGCACGCGGAAGTGGGACTGCACGCACGAAATGCGGCTTTCAACAACCTGATTCTGACTTTTTCTGTAAGCTGTTGCCACAGCAAATACTAACCACTAACTAGCACGCTCGACAAAGTCGACAGCAAAGCAACGCTACCGTCATGCAGATGCTGCAGATGGAGATTAGAGGCGCGCTTAGTGATAATAATGGCTTAATGATAATAACGAGCAGAAGCTGCGCCTATGACTAGCTTATATCGTCAAACAAAACCACAGATAATGAGTCAGGTGGCGATGAAACTGAAACAAAACTGAAAGAAAGAAAAAACAAATCGCATAAGATTTTTGCTTCAGCGTTATGCAGTCGCAGACGCCGCCTAACCGTCAACGTCAAACCGTGGCTGTTCAGACTGGACTGGACAATAAGTTCTCACGCTTCAGATGGCATGCCGCGCTGGTAATACACTCTTCGCTTCCTCCATCGTCCACCCTTCAATTCGACTGCAGTCAGGCGTGTCACAGAAACGGAAATTAAACAAACAGCCCGAGCAGCAATTTTCATCTGTAGACCTAGTTCAGAGACCGTATCAACAGCAGCCGAACTGGTAAAGTGGTACTGGTAGGCCAAAGTTATATTTAAGTTTACGACGGAAATTCCGATGACGACGAAGACAGACGACCGCGCATTACGTCGGCACAGGGCATCTCTTCTTGTTTAGGCTGTGGGAATAAACGGTCGGCCACACATCAGGGATGCAGAATGGGATTAATAAACGCAGTATGTGTGGGGTAGTATGCTGTTGCCTGTCTGCGATGCGGTGGGTGCGGTGTCAACGCGTTGTCCAGCTAGGGCTTTCTATACAGTGCTGACAGACCAGCGGTAAAGTCTAGTCTATCTATGCCGCTCGGCGTCAGACTTCCTAGCAGTCCGCGCCATGCGTCACTCAGCACAACATATGTTTTCTCCAAACCACTCGCCGCGGTGGGGGGGGGAGGTTGCGCAGGAGGTCAGTAGGGACGGCGGCGAGGTGATTCAGCGTTCAGTGATGTCCGATGGACGACCGACGGGCGATGACTTAGAAATGACCGTTGGGGGCAACCTCCCTTCCTACCCTACCTCTTTCTTTCCCTCCTTTCCCCCATCCTATCGCCCCTTACACTCCCTTTCCCCTCTTCCCGAGTCCCGAAGCTGCTGCAAGCTTCCCCCACCTCATCCGAGCAAAAATACAAATGCACTATTAGCCATTGCGCAAATTGGAAAAAAGTAGGCCTACACACATTTTCCGCCTTAAGACGTACCAAAACAGCCGACTGCCAAACAATTTTCGGTACATTTCGCAGCTGAAAACGTGCACTTTTCGTCACTTGCACAATGACACATCTCTGTTTGTCACCGTTCAGTTTGGACGTATAAACTGAAGCTGCTACAAGCGACATTAACACAGAACCAAACGCCGCGCAAACGCGAAATGCAATTTGGCTCATGCACTAGCTCCATGTCCCGAAACGTATCCGCCAGGATATCCGGGAGTTTTCGTGGCTGGATCCGGATCTGGCTGGATCTGAATCCCAAAGTTGCCATATTACCGGTTATGATTTGAATACGTATTTACGTATTCAAATCATTTCACAACACCTGACGATGAAATAATTTATTCTTTTTTAACTTCAGCATGCAAATACTTGCATCAAACGTGAAATTAATTCAAAATCCATCACAGTGATGCGGTGCATCACAATGTATAACTGACACTAGCGGTGCACCGTATACAGATGGATCTGAACATTCCGCACCCGGTACTCATAACTCATTCTTTGCTTGCAGAAAATATCCAAGAATCAAAACGTCTGTGCGGCGTCGCCCCCACAAGCTCCTGACGATTGTAGCTATCACCCCGTGCAGTCGGAGGCGCCAACGAACGGACCACGGTAATCAGCTACCAGCATGCACGTATTTACTGACAGACAGACAGACACCCGGCGCAAACACACAGACCGTCCTGCCGTGGCGTGCGTGTTCACAGCGTTTGATCAGTGCAACATTAACTACGTGTAGCCGCGAGTCCAGCGCCAACCAACAACTGAACAGTTCAATAAATTTACGACTGGTTGCCACTGTAATAAACCGTGACAATTGCCGACGCACACCCATCAATCAATACCGCTAACAGCGCTGGCCAGTTACCATTCCCTATTTCCCAGAACATTAATCGTCAGTTCAACAGCAGCCAGTGCGGTCTAATCAAGCTATACCCACTCTCGCTTCCGCTTTCCACTATCGTTTAACTAGGCTACTTTTCTGAATTCACTCTGCGACGGATATAGGTTGTCACAACACGCTAATTACCGGAGCAGTATGCCCAGCTAACTGGCCAAATCATTCAAAGTTTCTTTTCACATAATGAAGAGCTTAAAATTAATATTAGAGCCTATGTTATTGCAAGAGGCTGCTTGATTCAAACTTAATGCAAGCACTATTACGTTGATACCTGCGGGCAGGTAAACCATCTCGGTGCGAAGCCTGCCAGCTAGGTCGACTCAGCCTTCTACCCTCCGTGGGACGGTAAAGTGAGTAGTAACTCATTTACATGT
>Ga0209671_1000592_pt1 | contig 25250 bp, 12 predicted proteins | sample WorMetHERISLAND2_2_FD_187401 | JGI IMG/M metagenome (GOLD analysis project Ga0209671, IMG submission 187401) | Marine gutless worms symbiont microbial communities from Max Planck institute for Marine Microbiology, Germany - Olavius geniculatus... | ecosystem: Host-associated > Annelida >... | reverse complement strand
TTTCTACAGATAAGTGCTAACGTCCAGCGAATAAAATAATACAACAGTTAAAATCAGACAAAATAAAATGACAGCATAACTAAATAGTCAGTTATTTACAGTCCGACGGGGGTGTCCCGTCACAGTAGGTCTATCTAACCTGGGAGTGGTCGGTAAGAGCAGTTAGATAGCCTCCTGGTGTTGTTCTGCTAGCGTGCATGCGAAGTCTGGCCGCTGTACTTGCCGGCAAACTGTATCAATGACACACATTATACATCATCATCAATAATATACACCTTCAAACACTGTGTTTAACTTGAACGACTCGCAAACGAATCGGAAGTACAGCAGCGATCGAAGATCTCAACCCTCCGAAGCATGGCGCTGCTAGAGGGCGCCAGACGACCGGCAACTAATAATTACCTATAATGTTTTTACTCGTACTCACCAGTCTCGCTCAGCCAACGCCGTATAGGCTGAAAATCGCAATTTTTTCCACCTTCTCTCATTAAGCGCCCTCGTTCATGGTGACCCCCTTGGAATTTATGCAAAAGCTTTACGGTTCCTGAAACTAGAGTCTTCCAGGCAGCCGATGGTGAAGATTTGGTAATCTTAGCTTGAACCGTTTTTGACTGATCCGCCCGTGTGACAGATGGACAGACGGACGGACGGACGGACGGAAAGACAGAATTGCGATGGCTAAGACGCGCTACAGTAGTAGCTGCTGTTGCGCGTAAAGACCGACATATGAATGAGTAAGTCAAACAAAAAAGTTCTACTGTAACCAGGTTTTATGTACTAATTTTTAGACAATAAATGCAAACTTTGTTTTACGTAGGCCTAATTCCACAAAATTGTTAAAGCAATTAAATAGCTTTACGCCCCAGATCTCCTACCGGCAAAGAATAACAGACAGTTGTACACGAATTGTAGCCTAGCCTGATTAATGTGTTTTTTATCTGCGAATCAAAATAAGTGCTAAAATGATCCAAAATCCACAATAGGTTACCCATTAACGATCATTGCGAGTTCCTGATCGGTATAAACGTTGGGCGTCAAGACGACAGCGGCAGCAGTGCCCCCTAGCGACTGGACTGGCAATACAGCAGCACCGGCGGCTGCTGATGAGGCATTAGTTGCTAACTGACCACTGGGCAGTAATTGGCCATTGGTCAGTAGGCCGGACTGACTGGAACCACCCAGCATTGTTGCACCGGGCATCAGCTGCACACAAAGTATACAAGTAGTTTGAGCAATGCTCACGTGATGCGCAACAGCATCTATGTCGCCACCTATAAAATTAATGTACAAAGTCCAATGAAAAAATCATGCGTTTTAATTTCAACTTAAGGCGTTCGTGCGGAAGACTGCTTGAATATTAAAAGTCGAAACTCATGGGGTTAAAATATTCGTTATTGCTTTTAATTTCATATAAAGGATGTCCTGATTAATCTGTAGTAATTTCGGTGCGATTCGCTGACAAAATATGCGCTGCAGTCTAAAATCGTAAAAATACTAAAAACGACTTTTATATTTTAAAATCGTTTAAGGTCATCAATGTCGGTACTCGCGGAAAGCTCATCAGCGGTCCTTGTTACTATACGCAGCAAACATTGATTGATCGATTGATTAATGTTTTATTGAGATGCAACAAATGTGCATCACAATTCAACGCAAGTGCTAACAAGAAATTTGAGCTAATGCTCACGAGACGCGCGAAAGCCTATAGCAGTTCTTGTTCGCAAACTGTCAGTCTATCTCCAGCCATTTCGACGCAGTTCATTCTTAAAATGTGCGTTACAGCCGAAAAACGCAAAAATGAATAAAAACCCCTTATTTTGGAACTTCAAGATCATTTAAAGTCATCGATTTTAATACGATTAAAAAGCTCGTCAATAGTGCTTGCTGTGATAGGCAGCATGCCCATGTCTATCTGCAACCGTTTTCACGAAAGACTGGCCAACAACGGTAAAATAACCACTTTTACGGGAGTACCGCTTTTTGATGCCCTCGTGCGCAAGTTTGCTTGAACCTGAAAAATCGAGACTGAAAACGTCGAAATCTACGTTCAATGCTAAAAATTTTATACGCAGCTTGTTCATGTTTGTCTCAATTGACTTCGGCACAATTCGCTCTTGAAATGTGTCTCGCAGCCCGAAAACGCCAAAAAATCCATAAAACCCCTATTTTGGTGTTCAAGGTCATCCGAGGTCATTAAATTTAATGGCAATCGAGAGCCAGTGTACGACTATCTATTAGTGATTAATAGTAACCTAGTCCTTATCTTGCACCGTTATTGAGATAAAGCGACTTATTGGCTAAAAATCACAATTTTTTTCTACCTCTTTCCATTTAGCGCCCTCGTTCTTGGTGACCCCCCTTCGAATTTTTGGAAAAGCTTTACGGTTCCTGAAACTAGAATCTTCCATGCAGCCGGTGGTAAAGATTTGGTGATCCTAGCTTGCACCGTTTTTGACTGATCCACCCGTGTGACAGACGGGCAGACAGAGGGATAGACAGAATTGCGATGGCTAAGACGCGCTAAAGCAGTAGGGCCTAGCTGCTTTCGCGCAAAAAACACTGCATAACACTACAGACCAACGTTAGAAGTATCTCTTTTTACACTGGCGCTATAATAGCTAGACTATTTATACGCAGCCGTTTTGATAGGCCGCATTTCGGGTCTTGCCCGTCTGTCCTGCCGTACGTCCATCTGTCCGTTTGTCCCGAGCTCTTAATTAAACAAGAAATTTGAGCTAATGCTCACGAGACGCGCGAAAGCCTACAGCAGGTCCGGTTCAGTAGTTTAGCTGAAAATGAGGTGTTCACGCTGAGTTAATACACAAATACCAAATTCTCTATCTGGATCGAACGATAGTTCCGTGGTGCCATCTTGTAAATAATATAGACCAGTGCGTGACGGTGGCTCAGCTACGAATATCCGAGTTCAGGGCTGAAGCTATGGCCTATTTTGCTGGTTTACAGGCAGTCCTCACCTTACAGGATTATCAAGCTTGCCAGGGTGTTATAGTTCTCACTGACTCCAAACCGTTACTCCAACGCCTCCCTAAAGGTCCTGCTCGTCAGACAGACACCATTATGTAGCTCCATCTGGACGGTTCTTGCAACCATTGGTTCGTTGAACCTAATCAATGTCCAGTGGATTCCGGGACATGTGGGTCTGGAAGGCAACACTGAAGCAGACCTTGAAGCTAAGAGAAGTACTTCTTTACCACAGACCTCGACACCTATGGATTTCATTTCTGCCTGCGCGGCCATCGAACCGCATCAACGGAGTGTTGCTGACGACAGGTATCTCAGCGACCCACATACCAGAATCCATATGGTGCTCGCTGGCAGTGTCAATCAGTTCCAACGCTGGCAACGTGACTGGACCAGAGACCAGTGCGTGACGGTGGCTCAACTACGCACTGGTCATTCTCCGTTGCTGGCAGGTTACCTTTACCGGATCGGGCGTCGGGACTCCGCCACCTGTCCACACTGCAACGGCGCTGACGAGACCGCAGAACATCTGGTGCTACAGTGCCCAGCTCACGACCGGGTCTAGAGGAACGTCTGGCCAGGAGAAAAATTCAACGCGGACTCTCGACGCCTTTGGGACTTCCTCGAACGGATTGGGGCGGTGACTCGCGGCGCTCCCCCCGACCGGGAATAGGAGAGAGTATACGTATAGGCGGACGGCCGCATGTCGGTACTTGGCTGACATCTTCGTTTGCTATTTTTTGTTGCTGTCATTTTTCGTTCTACGTAGCAACAATATAACCTGATTAAGTTAGCAATATTATAACAAAATGCAAATGGTCGACCTGTTGTATCGCTGCGGCCTGCTGTTGGTAGAACGCAGTGGCCATCAGATGCGACTGGTCCGAATTGCGTCCTGCAGTGGCGGCGGGGAGTAGATGGGACTGCGGCGCCGTGCCGCCATTTAACCATCCTCCCGTCGCGGCCGTCTCGTTCAACAGAGTAGGCACCGTCCCGACCAATCCCTCTACAATTCCACGTCACGTGACAGTTTACAATCTTCCACCCTCGTGACGCGATAAAGTATCATAAGACTGCAAACCCGAAGGTTTGCACTCGAGCCGAGTACTTCAGAACTAACTCAGCTAACCTAACTATCACTTACAAGTCTTGTTTGTGAGCCTACTTTATTATCTAATTGTATGTTAAAATCTTGTCATCGTGTTGCACCATATCTTACAAATAGGCCTAATAAACGTTGAGAAAACTATTTTTAAATGACGCCAAACGGGTTTTGATAAGGAAAACGTTCGTAAATGCTGAATAAAAAAACCTGCAACTTTTACTGGACGCTATTCGTCAAACCCACTGGGATAGAAAAACCCAAATCGGTACGAGTATTTATCAGAGTATCGGCCACAGCCAGTGCTTCAATTTTCAGTTCAAAAAAGTCGAAGATCAAGATCGCCAGACGTCAAAAACCTGCAAAATGACGCATATTTTGCGTTGATGTATACGTCGTAATTACGACAGCATTGCGTAGTGATATTTAGGCCTATATAATTATGTCAAAAATACTGTAAACTTTTTTCCGGAGATAGTGTTTTCGTACGTGTTGCGAGCGGGTGTACGGCGAGCGTACGTCCAAGAGCCAGTTGCTGCTGCTGCTGCTGCAATAGAAGATGATGTGGAGCGAGAGATGGCTGCTGAAGATTCTGATATTGTTGATTCTGATTCTGATGTTGATTCTGTTGCGCTTTCTGTTTGTTCGGCACTTTGGTGTTGCTGCGAGCAAACTCCAGTCGCAAAGTCTGAGGCATCTCGGGGTCAAAACGCTTACCCTGAGAGACAAACACTTCTTAGTAGAATAAATAAAAGAAATACATGAACAAATAAACAAAAGAAGCTGGTCAGGAGTCTTCAACTTGTTGAAGTTTGATCATACACCAAAGAAAGAGTACACAACATACACAAAAATAAATCGACTTTTTTTCTCGACCGTTTTTGTTTCATGTAGTCTAAAAAGTGGTCCTATTATGTAAACCAACCCAGTCTTCCATCCCTCTGCGGTAAGTAAATCGATATAGTCCATATCACAGTCGAAAACGAAGGGATCGTGCGCACACCATGTGTAGCATTTTCATTTTTTTCCAGAAAAAAGCGAAGTTTTTTGAGTTTACTTAAAAGTTAAAAGTTTTTTTAAAAACTGCAATTATCTGACACTCACAACATTACCAGTTATAAGGCCTACGTACAAAACAGACACTCTATTTTCACACAATAATTACAGCCATGATCACTTAGGCTTTTTTTGGTTCACCAAAATGGTTTCGAAGTTTTGAACATATCCTCGAGTAGACCTATTATCAACAGACGCCTGCGAACAGCAATTTTGTTCGCTAGTTTCTGGGAAAGTTTATGCAGTTCTTTCGCGCACCGTTTTTCGAAGTTTTGCGACTTAGTTGTTTGCCAGTATTTCACGACAGTAAATAGCTACCAAAATATTTATTATCTTTAATCAGCTAATTAGTCATTGACAAAATAACGAGTTCGTGCAAAACTGCTCGTGAAAGCGAAAAAAGTGCATTTTATCGGCAATATGCGTGCCAGTAACGATACATAAACCGTGAAGTTCATTGTGTCTACAGTAATAGAATTAGATAAAAGAAACTGTATGTGTGAAAAGTTGAATAAGTTGTCGTTCAGTAGGTGTCTGTGTTAAATGTGATTCCAATAGAGGTAAACACAAAGGTGAAAGTGCATTTGTGACGACAGTACCGACGAGACGTAACTTACTTAAGATGCTTAATTGCGTCATCCGGTTTTCGTATTGTCACTTTTAAAATTAGAATGCACTATTTCATGTGTACGCCGTGTACTACGCTTGGCGTGCAATAAAAAGTGCATTGAACAGTATTCACTCAACCCATCAAAAAGTAATTATTATCACGTCTTTATTGGCCGCCTGTCTATCGCGGTCACATTTTCTTCAATGCGCGTGCTAGCTGTTGTACGTGTATGTGCTCCAGTGCTAATTATGAAAACCGGTGTTTCACAAAGTAAAGTAGCGACACATCCAAAGTGCGGTGGTGGGATATGGGATAATCGTTCGTTGCGGATTGTTTACGGAGTTCAACAATAAAAACAGTGTGAAAATCGATTGATATCTGGCGAAGGCGTAGAGAGAAGTATGGTGTCTTGTGTTTTTGTCGACTCACAGTATAGTGAACGTCTACTGCAGAGTTACAGCGGCTGGGTGTGTATCATAGCAACCGTAGCTAAGCAACGTGAGCCATCAGTGCGCTTGGGATGCGGCTCCGTTCGGTGCAAATTACTTACCTTTTGCTATACCGCATTGTGCTGAAAATACCCACAAATCGACACTTATATCGCCAGATGAACTTTGTCTCAAGTTGACACGAAGAATAAAAGCAATGATTTGTACATAGAAACCGCGCAGCGAAAAATCAAGTACGTAAGTGAAACACAAATTTCTGCAGCGCATCAATATAGCAAACACATTTTTTACGAATTTAGTTCCTACTGTTGTAGAAGTAAATACAAGCAATATTGGCTTAAGTTCTGCAAATTAGCAAACAACACTAGGACAATTAAGCTTAATTCAAACAGCCACCAAACTTACTCGAGTATGCGAAATATTCACTAAAAATGGTACGTAAGCCAATCAACAATTTAAATACTAATTTTTTGGCACTGTTAAAATATCCACAGTTATTGAAACAGTGCGCATAGAGTGGTAACTCAGAGATAAAGTAAAAAAAAATAAAGTACGTAAATAAAATACCTGCATTTCAAGCTTAGCAGCTTCTGCATCGTCTTTAGTAGCGAACGTCGCAAAACCAACGGGCTGCAAAAACACAATACCGTCATGTGAAATGAGAATCTCTAGAAGCCTACGGTTAAGCAAAAGTCACTCGCATGTTTCATACGGCACAATAATAAAACAGCAAAACTCAGGCCTAAAGACGTTTCCGAACCACGGCGGCACTGATTTCTGTTTCCTTAGCCTTCAGTCAGACACCAGTTTGCACTGCGAGACCACGGATACAGGGCTAATGCATCGCGCGGTGTGACGTGACGTCCCGAATCACGACGTCCCAGTTGTCACGATAAAAAAAACATAAAAAAGTTTAATGCGTTTCAACCGTGTTCCGGTCAACCAGTATTTTATTGACACTGACAAAGATTCGCGCCTTCAGGTTTCAGAAAAAATATTTCCACACAGACGAGAGCAGAAATTTTGTTTTGCGCTGCAAACAAACGCATGAACAAAATAGTGATAAAAACCTTATTTTGTTCGCTTTTGCGACGTAGACCAATAAATATGTCAAGCACGTTATGCTACTTACAGTAGCAGATTTTCCGTTCTTTCCGCCGACTTTCAGCATCGAACCTTTGTAACCCTACACCAGCGTCAGACAGCCAAACTGTGTGTAACAAAACTTGGTAAATTTCACATCATAAGCTTATTCGCATTTTTTCCTGCCCAGTAATAATTAATTTATCAATGTCATTATTAAATCACCATGGTCATCATTTTTGTTTGCGCGAAGTGAACAATATACATACCGGAGTTGTGTAATGGCAAAACAGGCTCATGCGCTGCGCTGCCAAGAGTTTACACAAACAAATTGTTCTAAAGATTACATCAATGACAACGAACTACACAAAAAATTCTGCAAAATGACGCTTGCATTAATAATAATTGGATTACCAGGCTCAGCCACGTCAAAAAAGTGATGTCAATGGCAATAAAAACGAAGCATTTTATACTTGATGAGTCTCAAAATAGAAATTTAACAGTGCATATAGTTCTTCTTAAACACTATACGTAATGCTTTACGTTTGCATAATTAACTAGCATCAGCATTGCTTTGAAGATTATTATTATTATTAATATTATATTGCACATCACCTTAAAGCTGCGACACAGAAGGTAGAGTTCTCTGGGTTTGGTGTCCATTGGCAATCCACTGATAAACAACGTTCTCACCTGATATACGCATTGAAATATTATTATCAAAATTCATTCACTAATATACTTTGCAGTAAATTTGCAATTAAGTAATATTTAAAGTCTTTTAAATATTCCATTGTACCACGATCACGAGTCGCTGTACACTACTTTGTGAAATATAATTAGCTGTAAAGCAAGGTAGGCTAAATTTCAGTAGGTTTACTCTACAGTTGACTACATCTTACGACCTCGTTTAAAATGTTATAGGATTCTTAACAATTACTAGTTTTTTTCGATGTCAGGTCTACCACTGATTTGGCTAATGATTTTTGGTTTACAGTCAAATTGAGCCTTTGGTACGATATGTCGTCTGTCTGTCTGTCTGTCGTTTGTAACGCATGTATTGTGGCTAAACGGTACGTCGTGAAGAATCGGCGATGAAATTGTACCGTTGGATAAAAAGATGTTCCGATAGGTTATCAATAGTAAGTTTTATGTCTCTTATCTGCAACGGTTTGGCCGCAATTCTGAATGCAAAGCTTTTGCCTACAGCCATCGCCCACTGGGCCAAATTAGGCTACCGTGTTGTATCCTAGCGTTGACTTTAGCGTTTGATATAGCAGCTTCACCACAGCGTGTATGGGACTGCAGTCACTCTGAAAAATCGCTTTTTTCCGCGACCAGAAGTCGAACGCTGGCCTACGGATATAGGCGCTACAGTCGATCTACCCTAGCAACAGCTGGGCTTCTTGTCTCAAAAACCAGTTAATACCTGACGAAGTTATGAATAGATGAAAGTAAGAGGCTTGCTGTTTCATGCGCCACTCGGAACGAGCCAGTAGTGTAGATCACTTTTATCGATATGGGTGGTCCACTAGCAATATTGAAGCACCTGCTACTAGGCTACTGATGACGTCACAGGTCAGCTAGGCAGCATTGTTTATCGCTTGTCGGAGTAATTTGTTTAACTTTCCACTGATGGAATTATTGTTCGTAGTCTAATGTAGCCTTAGTGACCCCCTGGTGAATTGGCCCGCACTGCAATTCCGCTAAAGTCATCAGACACTTAGTAGGCTTAATCTCTCTAGAGAAATGCTTATTATGTAGTCTACATTACTATTTGTGAAAACCATTTTTGGCCAATATTATTATACTTGCTTTCTCTCAATATCAACGTCAGGTTTCAAGTCGTATGTTTGAAACATCTCTGCAACAAAAAGTGCAGGCTGGCGGTATCGTTGTCAGTAATAATGCAATACCTTCTGGTATGGGTGGTTTAGTAAAATAGCTTTTTCGCAATAAACGACCGTACTTAAGTAGGCCCAACGGTCAAGCTATTGGCATGGTTGTCTTCTGTCTGTCTGTCGTCTGTCTGTAACGAATTTGTTGTGACTAAGCGTTAGGTCGTGGGGGAAACTTTGTACACGAATAATTAGCCATGTGCCTTAAACTTGGGCATGCAAAATTTCAATTTTCAAATTGAGGGTCGAATGAAGGGGGTAGAAAATTCAACGTAAAACTGGACATATCTAAAAACGGCGAAAGTTAAGGCCAAGGTTACTATTAATCGCTAATAGGAAGTGGCATATGCCGTTTTAGACGAGATAGAAGTCATCGACCTTCGATGACCTTAAAGATGGGTACGCGCTATTGCGGCTAATTAAAAACGGTGCGAGATAAAATCCGACCTTAAAAATCATTATTGCAACAAAAACTGTATAGGCTGTAGGCGTCTTCACTAGCAAGGCGTTTTATTGTGAAAAAAATGCAAAACCTGCGTACGATATTTGCATTGGTTATTTACGACTGTAGCTGTTTACATCGCCTGGCGAGAGGATCGCGTGTCACCACGTGCGACGTGTGTTATACTAGCGTTAATCCTAGCTTTCGAGAGCACCGTTCCGTTAACATAGCGTGCATGGAACTATATGTTAGCTCTAAAAATCGTTTTTTCTCTGTGATTGGAAGTCGGGAGCTGGGCTTCGGACGTAAACGGTACGGTCAGCTTTCCCTAGCCACAGCTAGCTTTTTGTTGCTTTTATGTATGCAGGCGTAGGCTACCTATTGTACCGGCAGCCTTTTGGCGTAATAATAAAACGATAATGTCGTTGACTGCCATGTCTTTTATCGATCTTAGCAATCGTAATTATTCATTTTTACGTTTGCATCAAACGAACATTAAATCGTGCTATTTTATTTAATAAGTTCGTCATAATTTATGACCTTTGTGGTATTTAAACAGTAAGCCATTCAATCCGCGTTTTTTCGATAAATGTCCCTACCAAATTTCACTGTTCGTATAACAATAAAACGTGACAATTTGTGCAAGTTGTCGCGCGTAAAAGCAAAAATTGCATTCACTAGCGAAGTTGTCTTTTTGTCAAATTTATGAATGTATAAATTCTCTCGCTTAAGTCGAGCGTCTTTATTTTGTCCAGTTTTTCAATGTCGCTAATGTTGCATTTTGTTTGTATGTTTCTTACTTTTGAAGGCAAACAAATCGCAAATGCTATCGCGATAAGATAGCAAGCTCTCGTCTAGCTAAGAGCTAACTTTTTATAAATTACAGATTAATCATTTAGTTATTGTCGTGCAGTGTTTTTATGTTTATAAAGCGGCGTTCACTGGCGTAGCCATAGAGCGAGAGGCACGTGCCTTTCTCTTAGAACCCTACCAAAACACTTTATTTTCACACAAAAAAAACAAGGAAGGGCCCCTAGATCTTTACCCCAGTGAGGATGGACACCCTTCCCGACACCCCGCTCTCCAGTGCCCCACATCCAGATCTTGACTAAACCACTGGTGGCGTTGTTGCAGCAAACGCCATGCAAATAAAATTTCACCGTGGAGATAATGATAATGACTATGAAATGATCTAACCTCGCCCGAATCGTCATCATCATGACCATCATTTCTGTTGTTGACGTCATCCAAGTTATCACGTTCTGTCTCCGCAGCGGCACCAGGAATACCTCCAGTCTCTGACGTCATTCTATTTGTCTACCTGCAGCAGGTAGCAACAATTAAACCAACAGAACTTAAGTAGCAAATCTTTCTCTCTCATCGAATACTTAAGCCCAAAACATTCCTAACCAGTACAGCGAAACGCATAAACCAATACGTTGCAGGCATGCATTTCAACTTGCTCAAAATTTCAACAAACGCACGGGGTACATACGGCAAGAACGCAGGCCATCAGTGCTGTGACTGCGCTTGCCAAACAGTAAAAGATAAACCCAATAACACTCGAGCTATAATACAAATAGATTATTATTACTGCATGCATGAGTCGTTCAGTTGGCCATTCAAACGCCGAGCCAGCGAGACAGTAGTGGACTTTTTTGAAATATTCACTTAATTATTACACTTAGTTATTAATTCAACTGCTGTAAATTTAAATTTTAAAACCAAAAAAATGATGAAGTTTCTTCCCCCTTTTGTTCTGTTTTGTCTGTCCGTCTATTCATCCGTCCATTCATCCATACATCTATTTATTTAAAAGATAATTAAATTTAAGGCGACTTAAGCAAAAAAACAAGTTGTGTTCAACAGTATACGTGTAGAACTGTAGGTAGACCTATTATCTTTAAAACATAATTTCTGTATTCATTGAAAAAAACTCATTTTAGTAAGAAACAGCTTTTATTTATTTTTTCATTAACTGCGATCGTTTTTATTTCTGTCAGACCAGGTCAATTTATTATTAGATTTTTATTTTGTTAAACTTCATTCATTGTAATTTAAATTACCGTATTTCTTTTGTCATTTATCTCGTATATGACGCTGAGATACAACGCAAATGTTTTGGCCTGTTTGCGTTAAAAATGCACGATATTACTACAAAAACAACGAATTAAAACTATTTAGAAAAGAAATAAATTTGCGTCCGCAGTTACCTGCAAATTTCCTCCTCCGAAGAACTTTCTTGTTCTACAGCATAAAAAAAAGCTTCCGAAACTCAGACGAGATGTGAAGAGTGACGAATTTTTTCCACACCTAGGCCTACACGACGACGTAACGTTGGTTAGGCTAACAGTAACAGTTCTGTGTTTGACAGCGTATCCTAATGTTTGTGCGACTGCGAGTCGGCAGGAGGGCGACGGCGTTGACAGGTGCGTGCTGGCGCCACCTAGCGTGTCACCGGCGCAACTCGCCCGATCAATTGAACGCACGCTGTGACAGGAGACCTGCGCCATTCATGCGTGACTCCGGCTCCACCTATTGATTACTGCTACACTTGCTGCTGCTGCTGCCGTCTCTTTGTTTTGAATGCTTGGTGTAGCGGTTAACGCGTTGAGCAACAAACTTGCTCGAGACCGGGCACGGTTACTACCTGGCCGGGTGACTGTCTGCGGACAGGTAATTAGAGGTAAACCAACCATCTTGGTACAGTATGTAACCGATCACCAAAGTCAACTCAGCCTTTCATCCCTCCGGGGTAGGTAGATCAAATACCGGCCTGCCTGGCTTGAGTTATGGCGGGGCGCGTTAACTTGTATTGGGCAGCAGGTAACACTGTGTAATCTCATATGGCAGGTGACGCTCCGTATCGCTTATGATAAGATATGCCATTCTGGGCCCTAACTAGGCCGCCACGGGTACAACTATTGCCTGGATGGGTGACTGCTGCAGGTTACTGCAGGTTCCCTGCTGTGAACAGCCGTGTACTTCGCACCAAATTTCAGCCAGAATTTGAATCCTGGCCGTTCAAATTATTTAATTTATTCCTCCACTTATTGCTGTGTTCTATCTAACTAGAGCGGCCAGTTTGATGGGCAAAAATATTCAATGACCTTTGAAGAACTTCCAAGTAAATTTTTCTGGAACCACTTCAGACATATTTTAGCACGTCAGGTTAGACAGTTCTGGTATGATATAGAAAAAAAATTTACATCGCAGAAACGACGATTTTGAGACGTTGAAATTAAAGGATTCAAAAGACCGTATTTCATCAAATTCCAAAGCTTTCAGAACTTATTTGGTTACCCAAAGATTGTCCAGGTCCGGGAGAAATTTATTCAAGAACTTTCAAGGACCTGTAGCCAACCTGGTCCACGTTGTATGCTGATAAACGAATTAACTCATTTAATCCACTCCATTGTTGCACTTTTATAATAAAATTGTATATATACTAGCGACGTCTGCCGCATACAGAAACTGTAATCTATTCCTATGGTATAGGCCTAAGCACTTCATCTCGCATAGTCATAACAAACTTTTTAAAGGGGCGACTGAAAATGCACGACATGAAAATTCGGCACAAGGAAAATTGCAGGGGGTGAAAATGCGAAATAAGTCAGTATGGAAAGCCAACAAACACACACAGCGTAAAGGCACTCGTCATTTATTTATTTCACTAACTACCACGCCTTGCTAATGAAGACGCACGACAGCCTATACAGTTCCTGTCGCAGTACTGATCTTCAAGGTCATCCAAGGTCAATGATTTCGATCTAATCTGACACGGCGTATGCCATTTCCTATAAGTGTTTGATAGTAATCTTGACCCTATCTCTAACCGTTTTCCAGGTATGGCCAGTCTTCTATTAGCCTAAATTTTCTACCCCCTTTATTCAACCCTCAATTTGAAAATGCTTCCCTTACACTATCACTGAAATTTTGCATGCCTAGTTTTTAGATACATACCGGTAGCTAATTATTCGTGTAAAAAGTTTTCCCATATGACCTAAAGCTTAGACGCAACACATCTCTTACAGACAGACGGACGGACCGGCATACAGACGACTAACGTACCAATAGCTCGACCGTTACTTAAGTGTGGTCGGCCAAAAATTGCTAGTCAGTACAGTAAACGAACAAGCTATAACACATATCTACATGTCCTACTAAAGTCGACTCACAAAAATTATTTGACATATGGCGTTCCGTACTTTTCCTTGTACCACATTTTCCAGTCCTGCATTTTCACCCCCTTGCAGATTTGCGCCACATTTTCATGTCTTGCATTTTTAGTATCCCCCTTTAAAGCATATTTAAATCGAAAGTAATTATTAAGCAACCGATGAGTAATTAACTTATGAAATAATTTCAACCACAAACGTAACCATGATAACTATTGCCGCTACAAAAAACAGCCCAACCATTTATCAAAGAACAATTCTTCTTCATTTAAAAGTATGCACACACAGGGAAATGTCAAACACATTAAATGAAAGCAACTGCAGAGTGGTCCAAAACTACATCAAATATTGGCCGATTTTCATTGTTCATTAGTCGCTACACCGAGCAGTTAACTTGATAAGTTAGCAGTAAACTACCACATGCTATCAGTCAGTTCATAAATAATGACGTTTCACAAGGTAGTGCAGCAACATGTATTACGTGTGGCGGGATCATTAGCAACAAATGCCTTATTCCATGTTCACGGATGAATGAACCAGAAAAAATATTTTGAAGATTTAAACAATATTTGACACACAATCTGGCAGCTTTGTGCATTTTGAACCACTCTGTAAATATATCGGCACTGCAGCGCAAAAAAACCGTGACATTAAACAAATATCACGATAAGCATCGTACTTTGTACAATGTACAGCTTTAGACACAAACGAATAACGCTTCCATTTGCTTTGGTTACAGCCCATTAATCAAAAAAATGTAAAATTAGACCAGCTGCTAAATTTCAAGCTAAACGTAAGGTCCGGCACAAACACATAAAAAATAAAATTACAATGAAAACTATCAATAATACACAGCAGAAGGAATTATGTCATTACATGCAACACAGCCTAATTTAAACAATTTTGCAGCCGAGTAATACGTGTTTTCTCACACTAAAACAAGAAAAGCCCTGCTAATGCAACGCTGAACGCACAACAGCAGCGCATGTTTAAAAGCCCAGTAAAACAAGATCTAAGTCAGTCGCCAAAAGGCGCCAGACGACCGGTGGCTAAATTATCTATAGTGTTTTACTCGTACTCATCAGAGGGAACGACTTGTCTCGTTCAGCAAACGCTGTATCGGCTGAAAATCGCAAATTTTTCCTAACCCCTCTCATTTAGTGCCCTCGTTTGGGGTGACCCCCTTCAAATTTATGGAAAAGCATTACAGTTCCTGAAACTAGAGTCTTCCAGGCAGCCAATGGTAAAAATTTGGTAATCCTGGCTTGCACCGTTTTTGACTGATCCACCCATGTGACAGACAGACGGACAGAATTGCAATGGCTAAGACGCGCTACAGCAGTAGCCACTGTTGAGCGTTATATTATAAATTCATATCAGCCGACTAAAAAACTAAAAGTAGAAAGTTTATATTTCAAATTAGTCATTCTACATAAAACTGTTACCTGGCATTTTCAGATTCTTTTTCTGCTTAATTTCTACTAGTTACTGAAAAAATGGTAAAAAAATCAAAATAGCAATCACAATCGTGTTTTAGCAACACACTGGTATAGTAAGCCAAAGATTATATCAAACAAGTTTTGTACATTTTACTGCACTGCTCTGATAAGGTAATAAATCTAAACTATAGACTTTTTAAAAAAAATCAACAAGAATCTAAAAAGATGGATAATAACAAAAAGTAAGGTTTTGATTCGGACACTGCAGAACCAGTAGTTTGTTTCCATGTGCAATGTGAAAATGAGCAAAATTCACGTTTTGGCTAATCCAACGAAACATAGGGTGTTATTAATTTATGCATTTCCTATACTACCATGCCATATGGTTGCAGAAATGCCTACAAAGTTCACATTTGTAGACTAAAAATGTGCCATATGTTCTTCAACATTTTGCAGTCACCACTTCGAAATGCAGATTTTTAATAAAAAATAAACATGCACTAAAAGAAAGATTTAATACGATTGTTTCTCTTCTCCATATGAAAGGCTACAATCGGCTTTTGGCTGGTTTTTAGTGTTTAAGACGTGGTTTCGCATGGACCTAGTTGTTAGACATTTTCCAGTTCCAATTGTTTCACCAGCAACAGCTTAGAACTATGACACAAATGGAGCAGTAACAGCAGTCTGTGAAAAGCAAATGATGAATCAGCTGGCGAGACCAACTGGTATATAGTTGCAATAAACGTTAATAAACGTGTTTTGATAAAGACCAACAATCCGTATACCCTAAAGCAATAAGCGAAGTCAAAAGATAAAATAAAAAAGAGTGTAGAATTCTATTGAGCTAACAAAGCTGCTGTTTAATTTGTGTTCACAAAAACGTACTTTTGCTTTCATTGGTTTTTTCTAACACTTATTACAACTATGAACCGTTGCAATTATCTGATCAAAGAACCAATCAGTATTCGTATCAGTACATTGGCTCGCCGCCAGCAATGCCAGCAATAAGCAGTGCAAACGCTATAAATGTCATGACACAGTCAGTCACTGCTATGCCAAACGCCCAGGACAGTTTGCCGATACCTTCCCCGGCCCAGTTGTCTGGATCCCGGTTGTCAAAGTATTCCTGCATCTCACCGGCCCACACGCCCACGCAGATCAGAGTGAACAGACCTGTCGAATAAAACAACCCGCAACATTATTGGGCTATAAAAATTTGGCAAACTGCAACCTTTATTTAGCAATTAATTGACAATTCCAACTTTTGGCAACTGTTGCTGCAATTCCTTATAATTTAATAGTCACTGCACCAACCTGGGAATTTAGTCATCTCTGCAGTCTCAAGTAGAACTTTGAAATAAATAACAAAATACACTGCAAATAGCAACAATGACCTTAGTTGCTAATACTTCAAACTACGTTAGAAAATCAAGTTTGACAATAACAAAATTTGGCCACCTGATCACTGAATCAGAGGTGACTTTTGCCTGCTCCTGTTTAACCAACCCACTTTTCCAAACATAATGTTACTCTTATATCAAAAACACATAAAAGGCTATTAAATGATTTAAGTGTGTAAAAAGCGGTTGCAAATATTTTCCATAGTAAGCATGTGGGATCAGACATATACTATCCAACCAGTAACCTTTTGCTTAACTGTATAATTTTTCCAAAAATACTCTAGGTTAAGCCAGTACCAAAAAGCAATGGGCAAATTAGCATTATTGCTGGCAGTGAAATATTCTATAGATATTGTATTTTTATACATGAAAATTGTAAAATGTTGAAAAGACCACAAAAACACTATACCATTGCAAATCAATGGCATGGTATTTATGATACTTTTTAATAAGTTATACAAATGTTTGGCACAAATAATTCTCATAGTGATACACCATTGCATGAAAAATATCCACACTTCTGCATAGTTCTATCCCTGCATACACTTTCTGTCACCTACTTAAAGGTCCATGGAGAACAAAAATGACATACACGTTTCATGCATTTTTCTAAAAGTGCACAATTTTCTGACAATTTGACAATAATACCAGCACCCAGCATTTTGTCATCATCGCGAAATTTACAATTGAAATCGACGATTTAAAGAAATGACATAAAAACATGCCGCCATGATGACTAAGCAGAGGCCCCGATGACGTCATTAGCCTAGCCCATAGACATCATAAATATTAATGGCCTAGCTTAGGCTGATGACGTCACCAGGAGAACTGACTGATTGGGATTTTTAGCATAATGTAACGTAATGGTGCATTTTCTTTGAAACTGCACATGAATTTCATATATTTATGAAGCTGAAATCGACATATTACATATGTGAGGTTAAATATGTAATTTAACTTTGCATAAATTGCACGAGTGAGTTTGATCATGGCCACGGACCTTTAAAACTCTATGCTTCTAGTAGGCTTACAGCTCTCTCTAGCACCTCAGTCAAGTGCCTCAAATTTGGCTACTGGCCGAGATTGTGCACTTTAAATATTTTACTTACTCACTTACTTATGTAAATATACCGGGCAAGTATTCCAACCTTTTAGTATCGTGGATTCTTGGGGTTATTTGCACCAAAAGAATTTACATTTATTTTTTAATTTTTCAGCTTACGCAGAGAATACCAAAAATAACTAATTAGTGTTTATCGCACAGAAATGCTAGGTTCTGTCACAAACCTGTGATTCCAGTGAGGGCAATGGCAGCTCCAAACACTTTCATGTTACCTTCGAGCTCAGCAACGAATGCGTAGGCAGCCACGAGGGCAAGTGAGGCGGGGAATGTGAACAACGCAAGTATCATGAACGACTGCGCTGCCTTTAACCAGTCTGCAATGCACACACACACACTTGGCGTCTTATACCCTGTTTACACGATCGAACAAACATCAAGCTAGCTCAACGAGCTATGGTAATTAACATGCTAATGGGCGGGTTGTAATTGGAAGATCTATATAACACGTGATCAGCTATGGGCTAAGCCTAAGCCTGCATTTCAACCAGGGGTGGGGTTCCATCAAGCCTGCTTGATGTTTGCTCGATGTCTGCTTGATGCTTGCTGGATGTCTGCTCAACGTTTGCTAGATGTCTGTTTGATGTTTGCTCGACGTTTATTCAATGTCTGCTTGATGTTCGCTATGCTTTATGCATGCTTCACATCTACTCAATGTTTGCTGGGCGTTTGCTCGATCGTGTAAATGGGGTATTAGACTCACTCAAGCATTGAATCTGTATATTTGTAAAGTTTCCATTGAACAAAGTTCTCAAAGATGCCAAGCATTCTACTGCAGTTTCTCCAGTTATGGAGATTCTGAAACGTAAACTTTTGGGAATTCTTCATGCAGTACTCTTTCCAACAAAGATAGAGCAAAGTGTCGATATGAAAAGCCTTGACCTGTGACGTATTTTCACAGCATCCAAAACGAAGACTTTCATTTTCCCACACCAAGAAAGACCAAGGTCAGCAAAATTATCTTTCATCCAGCAAATTTCTTAGATATTAAGCAGTTTCCCATAAACTCAGTGCCACAGCAGCCAGTCCAGCAGGTCCGGCAGCTGCCAGACCAATGTTTGGGTGCAAATATAGATTCTTCTCTGTCTACATATTTCAAAGTGGATTATTGGTGCCAATTTTTGTGAGAATTTGTCCTCATAAGTAGAAAATAATTTTCAGCTTCAAGGGGCCTTTGCCCTGACCCCACCAGGGCTCTGCCCCCAGATTCTGCTGAGAGCATAGCTTCAGACCCCCAATAGAGGCTCGTGTTTCCACATTCATCATATGCTGGACCAATCAAACTACGCTGCTACAGGCCTGCAACTCATCAGCACAAAATGCCATTTCATGCGATAATGCTGCAAACAGTAGTGGACTGAACAAATAAAACTAATACATAAAACAGACGCTTTTTAACTACGACAAAATGCTGACAATAAAAACTACAGATGCATCATATGTAAACAAAAAACTTATGCTGCAGTTTTTAGTAAAAAAGCAAAAAAGCACAACTTCAACCAGCTAAATGGCTTTGGCTTTAAACAATTTGTGAATACTGACAGCAACTCACATACAACGAGTTCACAGTCAACAAACTCACAAACCTCCAGTGATGATGTCGACAAAGTCATAGCATGCCTCAGACGGATGTCCGAGTGGAGACGAGCAATACTTCCACAGGCCAATATGTTCTGCTCGCTCAGTCTTCTGCAGATTACTCACAGACCACCACGGAGCACCAATAGCAATGAGATGAAACAGCAGCGCAATTGCTAGCACAATCGCCGCTATCTTGGGAAACAGCATACTGCCTTCGAACGAACCCATCTTTGTAACGACGTGGTTGAAAGTCCAGTCACAACAGCACTAGAGTGCTATTACCAGTCTGTTGTCATCAGCGATTCATGAGTTCTGAAAATATCACAGAAAAAGCAAAATAATAATACACTCATCGTGCAAGATACAATATGAAGCGCTTTCACACTAAAGTACATACTTCATACTACTTCTGGCTTTAATAATTTGTGTGATTTTTCTGTGATATTTTGCGAATTAACGAAAAAACCCAGATGACAGAGCCTTCAATTCAGCCATACTGACTGCCGGGCAAGGTTAAAAAGCGGATCAACGGATGTGCGGAGCTGCAAATGTTGCAACAATATTAGGGCTATGGTTAAGACGAGGGTTAGGATCAGGGTTAAGGATTAGGAGTAGAGTTACGAGATGGTTAAATTAATAAATTACAGCGTTACCTGTTGCTACATCCGCAGATCCGCAATCCGTACCCGTAGCTCTGACTGCCAGACGTCCGAGTCACGTCAAAAAATTATTTTAAACCACAAGAAATACTGCAGGCTTGTCAAATGCACCGATCTGCTGTTGTTGAACAGATCGAAGGGTAGGCCAAATCATCAAGTTGCCTCAATAGTAGAATCATAAATCACGTAGGCCTACATTTTAAAATATCGCAGCATACCGCAATGCAAATATAAATTTATTTAAAAGCTTTCAGCAGCACTATCCACTCACCGTAAACCATTTACGATTGTTGATTCACCTGGACAAGTTATAAACAACAACTTGCCTACCTGCGATGAGTACTTCCGGTCGCGCACCTGTTTGCTAGTCTGTTTCACTGCGCACGGACACCGCTACAGGGCGTTCTCGACGTTCTCGTGATGTCCTGCACTCCTGCCAAATATTATATGCCCCTACAGTATGCAGTTATCCAACTTATCATCATGTGTTACATAAATGAATATAAATTTGATTTCATAGTGTAAGAAGCACATTCAAAAAATAACCAGCCCATTTAGTTTTTTTGCAAATACATGTACGAAACAAGTTAAAAATCCGAGCTTAGACTAATCTCAACGACCAGCAGTGGCAGTGGCCTTGAAGGCCCTTAATGACTTTTAAGCCAATACGGAGTGTGATGCTAGGTAAGATCATTTCATTTAATGGAATTAGGCGTAGGCCTACTATGAAAGCGTCTTTCTGAAAGAGAATGGCAGGTTGATGAGCCGTATGGACCAGTCCCACTTGTAGCAAGATGGAACGGTAATATAGGCCTATTGTAGGTGGCCAGGAATACGGCTTACTGCTTTTGGATAATTGGTCATCATCTCAGTTTGATTTGACTCCCACAAACATTGATGGGAATTTAAGCTCAAATGTAACTAGGCTACAGCCGTGTTCTCGACAGATTGGGGGAGGTATCAAAATTGTGACTCCGCGCTCCAACATTATTAATCTCATTGGCCCCCATGCCACTCCCACCCCCTAAAAATGTCATCAAAATCAATTCATTAATTCTGAAGATTAGTTCAAATTTCGCAGACTGACACACGTTTGGGCCACGTACCCTTGGCTCCCCGGGTCATCATAAGCTAGCGCCGCCATGGCAACCCAGATTAACGAAGGCCACAAATAATTATTCTGCAGCCATGCCAGACGACTACCGTGGATTACCGTTTTGTGGTTCAAGGCTGCGATGAGTCATCTACGCAACCCTGCTTCTTGCGTGCGGCACCGGACCTATTGCAGCCAGCATGCTGTGCAATGCCGGCTGGATTTAGAGATGCACGGATGCACTGATTGAAATACCGCGGCATTGTTATAATTATCATTTTATTTCAGCAAAATGAACAAACTGAACAAAAACACTTTAGCCTCTACAATGACATAATTACAAGCACAATCATGAGCAGGACAGGCAGGCAAACAAGGTGATCTAACGACTAGTGATAAAACTTGTAAGTTCACCATATAGCTGCTGAATACCGCTGCCGAACTGTTACCACTCAATCAAAATTTTACCTGTCTTCGAAATTTTTTTACCGGTATATTCTTAAGCAAACTTGCAATTACCGGTAAGTGATTATCAAAGATCCCACCATACCCCAAACGCGTCTCTACGTTATATTATAAAAGCATATTTCAAAGCTGACTACAGTAAGTTAACGTCGCGTTTACGGTGTGGTGGTTCTTCTTGTATAATGCAAGGTCAAAATCGATGACGTATGCATGAAACACCAAGAATTTTGGGATTCCGTATAGAGTGCAAAAGCGGAAATTCAGGTACAGGGTGGTCGCACAAAAAAATCAGAAAAGTACAACAGCGTTAGGCCTACAGCAGCCCAGGCCCAGGTCTTATAGGCCTACACTTACACAAACCAGAAAAATTTCGGTCTAGTGCCGACATGTCATACGGCCGTCCAATTCTGAAAATTGGCCGACAGGTTACTTCTGTCCTGGGAAACATTGACACCAATTTTGGTCTTTTAAAAAATCTTTTTCTTTTCGAGCTAAAAGCCTACAGGAAAAAAACAGACAGGCATGCGGGTTAGATCTTTAAGCCGGCCACAACATCGCGGTATTTTATCGGTATCGGTTATCCGCGCCTCTTTAGAGGGGGGCCAAATTGCTGACTTCATCACGTTCACTATGCGCCTGAGTCATCTTGCCGGCTCCTGCGCCCACTGGCAGTGGCTGTACGGGGCGCCACGCCCTTCCGTCATCCTTCTGCACGCTCCGACGAACGCCGATCAAGGTGAGCCGCCGCCCTCATTAACTGCCATTAACGATAATTAATAAAGGTAAATAAAGGTGTGGCGAGTTGGGAAAGCGCGATCGATTGGAGAGCGCAGCGATCAGTTCGCGTCAGTGCGCCATGCGAACAAGTTCTGACGAAATTATAAGCTGCAACTCACACCTTCGCCGAAGGAAAGCGACGAAAGAGGTTAGGACCAATGTTTTTGGATCGGTCGATTTTTGTCAGAAAAAATACCGGTATGGACGATTTTAATGAAATTTTGTGGAGGTTGATGAAAATTTTTCTTACGATTCGGTTAGTTTGCGAATTCTGGATCATTGATGTCTGAGATTCTATGACAGGTCGTTTGTATTGGCCGGGAGACAGCACCATTCTCGGCGGAGTTTTGAGATATTTGATCGCTGCTTCTCATGATAAACATCGGAGACGCACGTACGACAGTGTTGACAGTTGACAATATCTAAGCGCAAAAATGGCTGCATCTTAATGATTTGCACCGACGGTCACAAGGCTGTCATGATCATCTACTGGAATTAGCAGAGAAAAAAGAAGAAGTCGTAAGCTAATAGGGTTTTTACACGATCCAGCAAACGTCCAGCATTAGCATGTGTATTCTGAATACATTTGCTGGAAGTTTGCTGGACGTTTGTTGGATCGTGTAAACACCCCATAAGAGAAACAACTAGGTGAAGAGTGGAGTTTCCCATTAGCCAATCAGGTAAGTAATTGCAGTGCCATAATAAATTTCATAAACGCAAGGAAAAATGTAAAAAAAAAGTTTAGTTAAAAAGTAGGCAAACGTTTAATAAAAATGTAACCTTCTTTACATACTGACTAAATTCATTGTTTAATTCCTTTCGCAAATTAGAATGCTTTTTATCATCATATTTTACAGATAGGCCTAGGCCTACAATTCATCATCGTCATCGTGATTATAGGCTTAACTCAATGAATCAAGCATTTGGATAATGACAATCAATAAATCCAGGGGAGTCTATACACCATATAAACCTTGGAGCAAATGTTCCAAGAAAAAATAAAAAGACTTTGGAAAATCAGGAGAATGTACACATGCAAAACTTAACATTCGCAAAATGTTTTCATTCTGATACCAGCTGCTGCTGCGGCGGCTGCTGCTGCTAATGATGATAAGGTTGCTAATGACTCTGTTAGGAGGAAGTGGAAATTTTGCACCAAAATGCATGATTTTTGCATAAATTTTTCAAAAATTTGCTGGGGAGGGGGCATATGGGGAGGAGGATATGCCCCCTCCCCAGACCCCACTTCACCCTTCCGCCCCTCTATTCCAAACTTCTGGATCCGCCACTGCTGTTAGGCTACTGTTTTAGTCTGTTTCGTTGATCTTCGAGATATCATGAATGTCATTGACTGACAGTGCATGCTAATTCGTACATACTGTAACCAATGCTTGAGTCTGCTGCCCGGTTTCATGGTATACTGCACTTTAGCTTGGACCCCTAAGCCGGCTAGCCGTGAATTTCACGGCCGGCTTAGCATTTTCGCGGCTGTCCCGGCAGCTAAGCGGGCAATTCGTGGCTTAGCTGCAGATTTTTAACAGTTCTATATTTCTATGCCTTTGCAGGATATTTCTGTTACTAATCCAGAGAAATGCAAAAAAACATCAGTTTATACACTTGTTAACGGATAGATATTCAAAAACCTGCACATTGAAAACAATGGGCTGCTGAATAATATTACTTTTTCTGATTTTTGCTGTTATCAGTGTGCGGGTAGTTGAATATTGCCGTTAACATTTAACTGATGTTTCATATTGATGCAATTAATGAATCGTTAATTTAAAAAAAAAAAGTTTACTATTTTTTTCAATCGTTGCCATTTCCAACAAGAAGCCCAGCTGTCGGCATGGTGGGGTCAACCGTACTGGTTGTGACTGACCATAAATGTCATCCGAGGTCGATGATTTGCAGGTAATTTGAAAGCCAATATGCGACTTTCTATTATTGATAGGTGATTAATGGCAACCTAGTCCATATCGCTCACCGTTTCCGAAATATGACCATTTTTCCGTTGAAAACGCATTTTTTTCTTAACCCTCCTCATTCAACCGCCTCAATTTGAAAATGTTCCTCTTTGAGTAGATGGCTGAAATTTTGCATGCCCGACTTTAACACCCATGTCTAATTATTCGTGTAAAAAGTTTTCTCTTACGCCTTACCTGTTAGCCACAATACATCCGTTATAGACGGACGATAACCGTGGCAAAGGGCCGAACCTTTAACTTTAAGCTTACAGCTTAACGGTCGGTCCAAACTTAATAAAGCAGCACAAAATAGTCTATGTTATAGGCTAATTTCCGTTCAGCTGTTTGCTCTACAAGTTAAAAGATACATGTAGATTTACAAGACTGTCGAGTCTCTCTGGGTGATCGCCATTGACTTTATTAGGCGCACCACGCCGCCTATTGCAGTGACAATATCTGTCTGTCCGTCTGTCTCGTCGTCTGATTATCTCAGCAAAACATTTATTGTCGTGAAGAGAAACCGCGCTCTAGGTTTCGTTGCCTTAGCTGACGGGGTCGTCAGGTGCAAAAGGTGAATCTTCAGCTAAGGTGGGGAGGGAAGAAAAATAGGCAATCAATTCAAGTGGCGTGATGCATCGTTTTTCTTTTGTCGGCAGACAAATTGCATTGTTACTCGGCAGGCGGCGCCACGCCTGCGGTTTGTCGTCGATATCATTACGCCATTTGAGTCATACGTCGTCGTCGTCGTCGTGGATATCATATGGGATGCTGCTCTGCCGCATCATTCAGTAATGTAGACAAGGGGGTACAGGGGTTCCAAGTCCCCAATTCTTTCGACAAAACACACGCTTGAGCTGCACTAAATTTGCTAATTTGGTGAATTGAATATCAGAAACAAATTAAAATCGCTGCCACTACAAATCTCATATTTTAGAATTATAATGCACCAAAC
>Ga0209671_1000591_pt1 | contig 25252 bp, 23 predicted proteins | sample WorMetHERISLAND2_2_FD_187401 | JGI IMG/M metagenome (GOLD analysis project Ga0209671, IMG submission 187401) | Marine gutless worms symbiont microbial communities from Max Planck institute for Marine Microbiology, Germany - Olavius geniculatus... | ecosystem: Host-associated > Annelida >... | reverse complement strand
AGAAGAATTTAGCATACCATCAGGCCAAGATCACCGGCTGAGCGTGAGTAAAATTCCATTCATGAAATAAGAAGCATTCATTATCGCTGGCGCTCTAAAAATGTCGATTCCAGCAACAAACCGTAAGAGAACTGACCCATCGGATAGCGGGGTTAAAATTTTTCTTGACAATAAATGAACGATCATTTATTTTAGAATCATGAGAACCAAAGACGATCAAAAAGAAGCGGCGTTGTTCGAGGCCACGGTCAAGCTGGTCAACGAAATCGGGTTCGCCGCCAGCTCGGTGTCCAAAATCGCCGGGGAAGCCGGCGTCTCCCCGGCGACGATATATATTTATTACAAAAACAAGGAAGACCTGCTGGTCTCGACCTATGTCGACATAAAGCTCGATCTGAGCAAAGCCCTGCTGAAGGACTTCGATGACAGCCTGCCGATCAGGGATATCCTGCGAAATGTCTGGTTCAACATGTTCGAATATGTCTCCAACAACCTGGAATATTACAAATTTGTGGAGCAGTTTTCCAATTCGCCCTACAGCACCCTGGTGGACAGACAGGAGGTGGAACAGTATTTCGTTCCCCTGATCAATGTGCTGCAAAGAGGTATAGAGCAAAAGATCATTAAAGACGTGAATTTTGATATACTCACGGCTTTTATGTATCACCCCATAACGATTCTTGCCAATCCGGGATTGTGCCGGGAATTCGAACCCAACGAGGAAAATATCGATATCGCTTTTACATTGGCCTGGGATGCCGTGAAATTGTAAAAAATTTTGTGTTATTTATAAATGAGCATTCATTTATAAATTCAGAAAGCTAAACCCGAATGAAACTGAAAGTCATAATTACAATCTTTGTTGGAGTCGGCCTCCTGCAGTGTGCCAATGCTGATACGCCGAAGGTCTGCAATTCTGAACCGCAGCCGCAAGCCAGAATCGAGAACTCACCGCAATACAAAGACGGGAAATTTAATGGTATGGAAAACACACTGAGTATGTCCTTTACGGATTTTTTTTCGACCACCTGGGAATTTCTGTTCAGCAAAAATAATCGAACGCCGAATTCAGCCTTGCCGGTGAATCCGGTTGATTTGTCTCATTTCAGCCGCCGGGAAACCGGGCAATTGAGCGTCACCTGGCTGGGTCATTCATCCCTGATGATCAATATTGACGGGCGCAAAATTCTGACCGATCCGGTGTTTGAAAAACGGGTTTCAATTTTCGGCCCGACCCGATTCAACGGTGAGGTGCCCCTGGATGTCCACCGGGTCCCCAACGTCGATGTCGTCATCATCTCCCACGACCACTACGACCATCTCAACAAATACAGCGTGCAGAAACTGATTGACAAGGCAGATACGTTTATCGTCCCGCTGGCAGTCGGTGATTACCTCGAGGACTGGGGGGTGCCCCGGGATAAAATCATCGAACTGGACTGGTGGCAGGAGCACCGGATCGACAAAGACCTGATGGTGGCGGCAACGCCGGCCCAGCATTTTTCCGGACGTGGCATTTTCGACCGCAATAAAACCCTGTGGGCCTCATGGGTTGTCCAAACGCCCCTTCACAATATCTTTTTTAGCGGCGATTCGGGCTATTTCGACGGCTTTAAACGGATCGGCGACAAGTACGGCCCCTTTGACATGACCTTTATCGAGTGCGGGGCTTATGGAGAAGGGTGGCCCAAAGTGCACATGTTTCCCGAGCAAACGGTCCGGGCCCACCTGGATCTGAAGGGAAACGTTTTGCACCCGATACACTGGGGCACCTTTAATCTGGCCCTGCATCCCTGGTATGAGCCCATGGTGCGTTTGACGGACGCAGCGGAATTAAAAAATATCGTCGCAGCAACACCGGTAGTGGGGGAGACCACCGTGTATGGTTCGAACATAACTGCGAAAAGATGGTGGGAACAACCCATGCAAAGTGCCGGCGCCGGGATAAAGTCAGCCTCATTCTCCAGACGCATTACCGGAAGTTACAGCAATGAATGATAAGAGGGACATTCGATCAAGGCGATATTTTAAAGGTCGGCTCTTACGATGACATGTGGAAACAGATTCATAGGAGCAATAATGAAGGAGATAATCAATGCAATACAGAGAAGTCACCAAAAACGGGGATAAGCTTTCCGTACTTGGATATGGGTGTATGCGGCTGCCCGTGAGGATGCAGTCCATTAATCAGAAACTGGCCGCAAAGCAGATCCTTTATGCCATCGATCAAGGCGTAAACTATTTTGACACCGCCTATCCTTACCACAGCGGTAAAAGCGAACCGTTTCTGGGCAGGGTCTTATCTTCGAACGGACATCGCAATAATGTCAAGATCGCCACCAAGCTTCCCCACTGGATGGCTGGATCCAAAGAGGACATGGACAGGATTCTGGAAGAACAGCTGTCAAGATTGAAAACCGACCGCATCGATTATTACCTGATCCATGCGCTCAACGGAGAACTCTGGGAAACAGCCAAACAAAACGGCGCTATCGAGTTTCTGGATGATGCCATAAAAAAGGGCAAGATCGTCAACGCCGGTTTTTCCTTTCACGGCTTGGCCCAGGATTTTAACCCCATTGTAGATGACTATGACTGGACCGTTTGCCAGATCCAGTACAATTTTTTGGACACCCAAAATCAGGCCGGAACAGCCGGTTTGCAGTATGCCGCCTCCAAAGACATGGCGGTGATCATCATGGAGCCACTGCGGGGCGGGAACCTGGCCAAAACACCGCCGCCGACCGTAAAAGACATCTGGGCCAGGGCCGATAATAAAAAAACGCCCGTGGCATGGTCGTTGGGATGGATCTGGAATCATCCGGAAGTCACCGTTGTTCTATCAGGAATGAACAACGATGACCACATCAGGCAGAATCTGGCCTTGGCCGAAAACGCCCTGCCGAATTCCTTTTCTCAGAAGGAAGTGGATCTCGTCGAGGAGGCGGCGGCTGAATTCAGAAGGGTAATGAAGGTAGGATGCACCGGCTGCCAGTACTGCATGCCCTGTCCGGCGGGCGTCAATATTCCGAGCTGTTTTGAATGCTACAACTCCAGGCATGCCTTCAAGGATAAAGCAGCGAAAATGATGTATCTGTTTCAGAACGGCGGAATTGTAACGGACAAGCCGACACTTGCTTCGATGTGTGTGGAATGCGGACAGTGTCTGGAAAAATGTCCCCAGGACCTGCCGATACCGGATTTGCTCAAGGACGTGCAGGAGGACATGGAAGGCTATATGACCAAACCCATGATTTGGCTGGGCAAACGGATAATGAAGGTCAGGAAAAAAAAGCAAAAATAAAGCTTTAGCGGAGGTAACAAAATGACACAACTCGATACCAGCAAGCCGGTTATGATTACCGGGGCCACCGGCTACGTGGCCGGGTGGATTGTAAAAAAATTACTGGATGAAGGCTTTAGCGTCCATGCCCCTGTCCGCAACCCTGAAAACACTGAAAAATTGCAGTATTTAAATCAGATGGCCGAGAATGCGCCGGGCAGCATCAAATTTTTCAAAGCCGATCTTCTCGAAGAGGGCTCCTACACCGAGGCCATGGCGGGATGCCGGATCGTCTTTCACACGGCCTCACCGTTTAAAATCGATGTGACCGACCCGCAAAAGGAGCTGATCGATCCGGCCCGGTTGGGTACCCGCAATGTTCTCGAAGAAGTGAACCGAACCCCTTCGGTCGAAAGAGTGGTCCTGACCAGCAGCTGTGCTGCTATATACGGTGACAACGCCGACCTCGAGAAAACACCGAAAGGAATTTTTACCGAAGACATCTGGAATACGAGCTCATCACTTGAGCACCAGCCGTACTCCTATTCCAAGACCCTGGCCGAAAAGGAAGCCTGGAAGATCAACGCGAAGCAAGACCGCTGGGATCTGGTGAGCACTAATCCGACCCTGGTAATCGGCCCCGGGATCAACCCCTATGCAACCTCGGAAAGCTTCAAGGTCGTAAAGCAGTTCGGTGACGGTTCCATGAAAGCCGGTGCTCCCCGCATCGGGTTTGGCGTTGTCGATGTGCGCGACCTGGCCGAGGCCCACTTCAAGGCGGCTTTCAAATCTGAGGCGAAAGGCCGCTACATCATATCCGGCCATAATACGGATTTTCCCGGCATGGCCGAGACCCTTTTTGAAAAGTTCGGAAATGACTATCCGCTGCCGCGCAAGGTGACACCCAAGTGGCTGGTGTGGCTGCTCGCCCCGATGATCAACAAGGCGATGACGCGCAAGTGGGTCGCCCTCAATGTAAACCTGCCGTGGATCGGCGACAATAGCAAAGGCGTTCGAGAGTTGGACATGCGATACCGCCCGATGAAAGAGTCAATGGTGGACTTTTTCCAACAGCTGATCGACAGCGATCAGCTGCAGCCGGCAAAGTGAAACTTTTATGAAGGGAGACACCGGAAAAGGTCCGTGCCGAACTATCGGCTTAGCGTTATCCCTTGACAACCTGAACCAAAAACCGTCAGGATAGATAATGTCCAGCATGAATCCATACGCGCTTCCCAATATTATTGCCTTTGTGCTCCTGGTGGGATTGAGCCTGGCAGTGATTTTTCAGAATCCAAGGGCTAGAAGCAGTCGGCTTTTGTTCGCCCTTTGTTTGAATATGGCCTTGTCAGTTGGAGCGGGCGGCCTGCTGCATTTGTCGACGAGTGAAGCGCAGGCCAATTTCTGGAATAAATGGCCCTATATCCTGGGCCTCCCAAGCGCCATCTTCGCTATCGAATATGCCCTGCAGATTTCCGGGCGCCCCCAGCGCTTAAAAGAAAAACTGTTAGGTGTGCCCATTGCTGTTCACCGCTGGATCATCTGCGGATCTGTGCCGGTGTGGCTGTTGATCCTGATATCAACCGACCTGATCCTTGCGCCGGCCAGGTTTTACACCCCCACCGGTTGGGAACACGGCTACGGCCCTCTTTCCCCGGCAGTGCCGGTTTACGCGGTATATCTATTGTCGTGCCATGCCTTCATTCTCTATCGCGGAATAAAAGCCGCCTCGAACGTGATCGAAAAAAAGGCCAGAATCGTAACTTTTACCGCGTTGATCGGCCGCGATGTTTTTGGGTATCTAATTGGCGTCGTTTTTCCCGTTTTCGGCCTGCAGGCCCACGCCTTTTTTGGCCTTGGGCCGATTTTCATGTGTGTTTTGTTAACCTACGGCCTGTTGAGAATGCAGTGGGAAACCATCCAGGACCTCAAAGACGGACTGGAGGAAAAGGTTGTCTTGCGCACCCAAGAGCTCGAGGAAGCCCTGACAGAGCGCAATCAGGCCCTGATCAACCTCAACAAGGAACTGGTCGAGGCGGCGGAATACGTGCGAAGCACCCTGCCGCAGCCCGTATCCGAAGGCGAAATTTGTATCAACTGGAAATTTATACCATCAACCTCGGTGGGCGGCGACGCGTTTGGATACTACTGGCTGGATGAAGACCATTTTGTCATTTACCTGATCGATGTCAGCGGGCACGGTGTCGGGGCGGCCCTGCTGTCGGTATCCGTCATGAATGCCTTGCGTTCCCAATCACTGCCGGATACCGATTTCAAAGATCCCGAACAGGTGTTGGCTTCCCTGAATACGGCTTTTCCGGGTGAGGAAAACAACGATATGTTTTTTACGATCTGGTATGGCGTTTTTAAAAAGAGCACCCGGGAGCTGACCTACGCCAGCGGCGGTCATCCGCCGGCATTGCTGATTGGTGATGCTGACCTTGATACCCGGGCAGAACAACTGCGGACCCCCAACAATGTGATCGGTGCGATGCCGGGCGTCGTCTATCGCAAAAGCAATCACCAAGTGGAAGCACCAACCAAATTATATATCTTCTCCGACGGCGTCTATGAGGTCGAAAAAGCAGACGGATCGATGTGGCGATTCGACGAGTTCACAGCTTTAATGAGCCACGCCGAGCCGGGTGTCCCATCGCGGCTGGACCGCCTTTACCGGCATGCCGAAAATATCAGAAACCAGGCCGGCTTCGAGGATGATTTTACGATTGTGGAAGTGGCTTTCGGATAACCAACTTTGGTTAACAATCATTATTTATGGCACACAGATTTGCACTGGCCGTCATTTGATAAATATTCTGCCTGGGACAAATAGGAGACCGGGTCAGCTTTATTGGTTGACGGATAGGATCTAATGCGATAGCTGACAATCCAGTAGCTCGCCATCGCAGAGGTGGTTGAAAGTTCCGGTGAGCCCAGCGCTTCGACCCTAACCTTAAACCGCATTATCGCGCCCGATGTGTTTAATGTGGAAAAACAGCTAGTTTCACAAACCAATCTTCATAGCAGGAGGAGAACCATGCCTGAGAAAAAGTTCAGACAAGTATGTACATGCACAAACTGCGGCAATGATGCCGAAATGGAGATCACCTGTTCCTTGCAGGAGGAACCGGATCAACCCCTTGTCGCCACTCAAGCCACGGAGTCGTCTGAAGAACACCTGGCCACCGGACAGGGTGTCTGCAGCCACTGCGGCAATGAAGCCGAAATGTGGGTGGATATCGGATCGTAAGCGCTATTCGTATGTTAACTTTCGCCTCAGACCTATTCATTGAAGGAGGTGTTTTATGGATATGGCCTCTAAAGAAGATCGCAGGAAAAAGGTCGTCGAGGTATTGAACAAGGCCCGGGCAATGGAACTTCAGGCCATTCATCAGTACATGAACCAGCACTATAACCTGGACGACATGGACTATGGAGAGTTCGCCGGCAAAATCAAACTGATCGCCATCGATGAAATGCGGCATGCCGAGACGTTTGCCGAAAGGATCAAGGAGCTTGGCGGCGAGCCGGTCACCGGACACGAAGGTCAAGTCGTAAAGGGCCAGTCGCCCGAGGAAGTCTTTCCATTCGATGCTGAGCAGGAGGACGACGCCATCGATGCCTACAACCAGTTTGCCCTGGTGTGCCGCGAGAATGGCGACAGCCTCTCCATGAAAATCTTCGAAGATATCATCGACGAGGAGCAGATCCATTTCAACTACTTTGACAACGTCCACAGCCATATCGAAAAACTGGGGGACACCTACCTGGCAAAGATAGCCGGAACGCCCTCTGCAACCGGGCTTGCACCGAGCGGCTTTGTAATCAGCGGCGAAGGTGAATGACCTTTTATAGCGGTTGTCAGATTGCCACACCGGAAAAGGCGCTGGTTGATACGTTATACTACCGGAGCCATCTTCCGGTGCCGGATGAACTGGAGTTGGAGCGTCTTGACAGGGATATATTGATCGAGGCGGTGAAGAAATTTCCGTCTACTGTCAACCGCAAATTGACGTCACTCCTTGAATGGGATTTATAGGTACTTCCTCCGGTAAAGAAACTTAGAACTCAAGACATAGTCATCAACTACTCAATATTATTGTTTATTTTTTTTAGCATAAGCCTTTAGCTTCTCTAAATTAGCCCTCCCGTAAAACCTAAATCTCATAGAGTCTTCATCTTGAACGCCGAATGCCCGTAGGATAGTTTCCGTTGTAGACGTTCATTGATGTGCGTAAGATCCGGGCTGAATTTCCTAAGCGGCATCTATAGTTTGTCGTCCGCAGCCATTTGCATGTATTTGGCCGGAAAACGCAAGTTCACATTGCCCCTATCGCCGATTACCGAGCCATCGTCAAACTGTATTCCCACGACATTTTTATCAGGCGCATTCTTCCCATACAAACCATGATCGAAACAAAATGTCCTGACATATTCCATGGTCTGCTTTAGTTTTGGGCTTCTGGCAAAGTCGGCCGCTTCCCTGGCCCGATAGAACATGGCCGTGGTTCTGAGCTGCGCCTGGAATTCGCGCAAAGTTCCACCGGCGAATCTGGCCATCGCTTTTATTGCATTGCGGCCCTTCTTGCTGCGGCTGGACATGATGCTCATGGCCTCGAACCAGGCGCCGACCAGCGCCTTTTTGGCATTGTCCGGAAGATCGGACCGGACCACCAGGCCGTCGATGATCTCCCCGGGGATTTTGGAGCTGTCGAACACGAGGTTGGCGCCTTTGACATTGCGTACCTGCATCAGCAGCGGATTCCAGGTACAAATCGCGGCTTTCGGATTCCTCTTTGACTCGGATTTGAACAACCTCTCGATATCGCCGGCGCCGGTATTGACGAGCGTCAGATCGTGCTCCGACATATCGTTCAGACTCAAAGCCCTGGTGAGAAGATAATGAGATACCGACAATTCCACGATTCTCAGTTTGCGGCCCTTGAGGTCTTTGACCGACCGGCCATTCAGCAGAACAATGCCATCGTTGCCATTGGAGAAATCACCGATAATCAAAACCGTCGAGTCGACCCCGCTGACCGCCGGAATGGTCAGGGCATCTATGTTGGTCATGGTACTGCCGTCGACCCGGCCGGAGGTGAACATATTTATGGATTCGATATAGTCATTGACGTGGGTTATTTCGATCTGGCAGTTATACTTGCCGGCCCACTTCGCCATGATCCCGGAATCCATGATGTACTGCCAGGGTTCCCAGCCCGTGTAGTGGCTCCAGACAATGCGATACTTGTCGGCGGCAATGGCACTAGCGTATGCACCCATAAAAATGACCGTCGCCAGCGCTGCAATCAACGTCATCTTCTTCATTATAAAGCCCTCTTTGTATGGTGAAACGGCGTAACGTCAGCTGCGACCGGCAACCATCAACCGGACGAGCCGGGGAGCGCATCCGGCTCGGTAATCTCTTTCAAGCCTTCTTGAAAGCCATTCATCACCTCGACCAGCAGGTTTTCGGATTCGGCCCTGATCCGAGCGTTTTTATCATCGAAGTCTTTCAGTTTTTTACAGGTCTCGATAATCTTTTTGGCTTGGGCCTCAATCATCGCAACTTCTTTAGAGCCCCGCACCTGGCCCTCCTTTGCCTCCATAGCGACCTTGTCGAGGGTCTCCCCTTTCAGATCCGCAAGCCGTTCCGCCAGTTGTTCACGTCTTTTGCGATCCGCCTGGGCGCCCTTGATATTATAGAGTGCCAGCAGTGTGTTAATGGTCTCTATGAAGGCCGGCAGGTCAAACAGAAGCGAATCCATCAAATTCTGTACCTCAATTCTTCCGGCCTGCTGGGTCGTTATGACCTCCTGAAGGGTAACCGGCGCTTTGACGTAAGCAGTCTTCATACGCAGCAGGCGGGTATCCAATGCAATGACCTGCTCCCGGAACAAGTTGGTTTCGCTGATCTTAATTGGATCGGCCGTCTTGAGAACCTTCTCCCGCAGCTGATTGTATTCCTCGGCACCGCGCTCCAAGGCAAGTTCGCCGGCATAAATCCACACCCCCAGTTCATAAAAGTTTGATTTAACCTCGCTGAACATGGTATCGAGGCGCGCGTTGTCAGTCATGATCTGATGCATCTGATCTTCAATTTTGGCTTCAATATTGTCTATCAGGGCAATGAGTTTCTGTCGTCTTGCAGCGAAAGCCTTTAAGGTGTTGGTCAGGCCGCCGAATAATTTGCCAAAGAATCCGCCGCCCTTTCCCATGATTTTCTTTTTCAACTCCTCGATACCGGCCAGATCGATGCCTTTTTCAATTTCCAGAATGATGCTGCCGGCACCTTGGAGGTCCCGAATTCTGGCATCGCCGAGAAGAAGTTTGAGGTTGTCGAGGTATTTTCTTTGAGGACCGGCGCCGAAGGTAAGGGCTGCGTTGGTATCCAAAAAGTCGTGCACAGCGGCGACCTGCTCTGCCTGCTGTTTGTGCTGAGGTTCGATTTCAATGGTGTCGACAAGCTTCTTTTGAGATGGCGCCAGTGTTTGGATCTCGATGAGCGCCGGTAGATTCGAGCCGGTCGTAAACTCATCACCGGAAACCCCCCTGCCACTGTGGACCTGATCCGATTCCTTGATCATGGTTTTGGGTTTTACGTCGCTGACATCAATGGTGATTTCTTGTTTTGATTTGCCGTCTGCTAAATCCTTATTCTTGTCGCTCATTAAAGTCTCCTTTGTATATCGGTTAAGATATAATTACGGGCAATTTCGGGTATCAATACTTGGCCTGCATTTGCTGCCAGCTCCGGGCCACTTTATCGAATATCTGTTTGTTTCTGTCAGCGGTGTGGTTAAATTTTTTCATCGCCTGAGTCACACTTTGTCGCATGCTTTCCCTGCTCGCTTTTATCTCCGATAAAGACCTGGTAACCTCGGCAAGGGCGGTCAACGACCCTTCTACTTCCGCAATCAGGTCTCTGGAATTCTCTTCCGCCAGCTCAAAAGCCTTAATCTGTCTTTCCTGAGCATCGATCTCAGCGCTGTTGTCCCTGATATCCTCGAGCTGTTCGGCTCTCAGTTCTTCAATTCTACGCCTGGAGTCTTCGACATCGATCATTCTTTTGTCGCGCTCATTATCGGCCACTGCTCCGAGATTGTTCAGCGCCGCTAAATACATGACCTCTGCCGACCCTAAATACTGCTCGTATTCCGGCTGGTCTTTTCCAACCTGGGAAATGAGTTTTTCCTTGAATCGAAAGAAGGTGTCCCTAAGATATCTCACCTGCTTGGCCGCTCTTTCACGACCCAGCTCTACAAGGTTTGCTTCGAGTTCCTCGGTTGCCCTGCGGGCCTGTTCCGCCAGAGCCTTTCTTTTCATGCGCTGAAGCTTCAGCGTGATCTTTTCTCTGAAAAAAAATAGCCTTAGGATGGCATTTCCAATCCCGCCGAAAATACCAAGTGCGGCTAGATAAAACAGTTCTTCAATGCCAAAGAGAATTGCGACAACACCGGCGCCGATTCCGATTGCCGGAGGATACACCGTCAGGGGATGTAAAAAGCTGGCACCTCTCACAGCCCTTTTGACGACAGCGTCCGAAAAGTCGGCGACTGTGATCTCTTTGTGGGTATCCTTCATGTAACCTGCCCCTCCTTTCGACATCCAGCTAAAAGCTTTCCCTTACCAAGACAAGCTCAACACGGGGAAGGCGATAGCGCCAACCCTTTAAGGATTCTCCAGGTCTCCTTGCAAGCGGCCGGTCACCGCCAAGACCGACCGCCCGCAGCCGGTTCGGATCTATGTTATAGGTTACCACAAGATATTGCTGGACAGCCTCGGCCCGATCCCGGGAGAGGATTCTGTTCAATTCGGGATCCCTCCGATTCCCGGTATGGCCTTCAATCACCACCCGCAATGCCGGGTAGTGTTTTAGCTTGTCGACAGCCGAGTCCACGATTTCTTTGGCCTTGATATTCAGGCTGGAAGAGCCGCGCAAAAAGGGAATCTTGCCAACCTTGAGCCCGCCTACCACTTTAAGCTGGGCCCAGCCGCCTTCATCCAGAGCCTGGAATCTGGCCTCAATCCCGGCGAACGAACCATCTGTCGGATCGGCTTTTAAAAAACCCGACCCAATCCCCTGGCGGTTGAGTTGTTCAAGAAATTCCCGATAAGTCAGCCGGTAAGGGTCTTCATCCGGTAATGGGTTGGATTTAAAATCACCGGCATTTTGGAGAACCGTCATCGTTGATTCGATAGTATCCACCAACCCTTCGTTGTAAGTGCCGATGCCGAACCAGTCTTCACAGTTCTCCATGAAATTGATCCATCGGATACTCTGCATGACCGATTCAATTTTCTTCTCCGAAAGACCGGTATCCTTTCTCAGGTCCTTCATGAGCAGCGCTTTGTCTTGTTTATATTTCTTCAGGGTCTTAAAATAATTTGTCATGAAAAGCGTGACCACTTCAGGTTTTTCCGACGCAAAGCGTCGATTGACCAGGAGAACGTCGACGATTAGCTTTTCGGTGACCTCTGTTCCCAATAGCTTGACGACTTTGCGGTCCTGCAGGCCTTTGGTAACATCAGGCTCCCAGGCCACCGCGACGTCGGCCGTGCCTTTTAAAAGAGCCTTGACCGCTGCCGGTGATCCATCTGTCTCGATGCGGAGGTCGCTCCGGCGGGGTAGGAGTTCGGGTACGTTAAAATGATCGGAAGTTGCCTTTAATAGATGATGACTCGGGCTGTCGGGCGTATAGGCAACTTTGATATGGTCGTTTCCTTTAAGGTCATCCAGGTTTGCAACCTTATCCCTCAGAGCGAGGATCGCGTCGGCGCCCTTGCTTTCATCGATGACCATAATAATGGTTCCGGGATAGTTGTAGGGCTTGCCGTTTAGAACGTAGGCGTCAACCGTGCCGACCGCAAAATCGATCTCTTCATCGGCGAGTTTTTGCATGCGCTGGCGGTAGTTGGCGGCATCATCTTCGAGGTCCAGCCGCCAACCCGCCCTTCGCATGGCCTTTTTCATCTCAGGGCTTCTGATAAAAAAGTAGCCCATAAAGTTGTCGTTGGCAATCCGAATTGTGCCCTGGGTCTGTTTTGCATCACTGGTCGCCTTTTGGGTACGGTCCTGCCATTTCGGCAAGTATTCTTTGACCAAAAAGGCGCCGGCCACAATTACAACCAAAATAAAAAGTGCGATGATTAGATTTTTCATATGCCGAACCCGCTGGTGGGCGAAATGGTTAGAAGTGGTTTTAAAACCCCGTCTAATCCGCCTGCGGCGGATCTTTGGGCGCGATCTGAGGTTTTGAAACCACTTCTAGTGTGCTGTCCTAATAAATAAGTTATAAAATTAGGGTCATTCCCGCGCAGAGCCCGCCCCTGACGTCGCTGGGGCAGGCTCTGCGCGGGGATGACGAGCGGATATCATGCTGAATTCGTCAAAATAATTTTTTATGGTATTTCTGGGACACAATACTAGATTGTGTTTGTCCTAATCCTACTTAAATTCGGTTTCGTTGAAGGTTTCGGCCTCGGCCAAAACCTCCTTCAAACCTTTTTGCAGCTCCGCAAGGTTTTCAGCCGGTCTATACTGTGTCAGCCCCGGTTGGTTGAGTGTATGGTCGGTCCCGATGCCAAACCCGATGGTGTAAATCTGGATGGGTGTGTTATCTAAAAGAAAGCGAACCCAGTTGCCTAATTGGGTGCGGTTGCTTGCTTCACCGTCAGTTATGACAACTATGGTGTATTCACCGTAGCCCAGCTGCCGCAGGCCTTGTTTGGTGAGCATGAAAAAAGACTTTTCAAAAGCAGCGGAAAGGGGGGTATTTCCTCCCTGGGTGATTTGAAGCACGGTTGAGATCAGCCCCTCTTTGCTTTCAGCTGTGAGCGGTTGCAGGTCCCAGACCCCATTGTGAAAACTTACAAGACCGACATTGGCGCCATGCGGAACTGACTTGCTCCATTCCACAACAGCATTTTTGGCGGTGTCGATCTTCCGGTTCCGATCCGCGTCGTGTTCTCCCATACTTCCGCTGTCGTCAAAAACGATCACAAAATTCCTTGTAATCATTTTGTCTGCAACCGTTTCCGGCTGCACCTCGCCGGCTATCCTGTTTTCATAGCCGAAGGGCCAGGCGGCTCTTGCGGCCGGTTTGCTTTGAATCTCCCCGGTGTCTTTCTTCTGCTGCCCCTGCTTGGCGGTTTGGGTAGCCTTCTGGGTCTGTTTGGGCTTCTGCTGCGGCTCCGGGCTGCACGCTGTAATGATAACCAAAGAAACTAGAAAAATAAAGGCGACAGACACGTTAAGCCAACGAGCCAATGTTGTTGTTATCATCTTTTCACCCCCTTTCTAGTCCAGTGGTTCGAAAGCTTCTTCTTCCGCCTCGATTTGTATGATGCGAAAAACCACCCGCATGTTGCTTAGCCATTGTTCCTTTGTTTTCGGATTTGGATATAAGGGTTGGGAGACACCATGGCCAATGACCGTAAATTGGCTCCGATCCAGAGGCACACCGTTGGCTTCAGCGAACTTGATGACGGTATCGCGCACACTCAGGGCCCGGCCAACGCTGAGATTCTTGGCAGCCTGTCTGGTTCTTTTGACAACAAAATCAGCAGCCCCTTTTTTCTTCAGCTTGTTAATCTTGTGCGGATCACTATGACCTTCGACACTGATGACCGCCCCGCCATAGGTGGCCGACATTTCAGCAACCTTGCTGAACTCATCACTATACATTTCAGTGCTGAAGACTTTTTGATTCGGCTTGAAGTTGATCTCAAAATTGAAAAGCTCTCCCTCTTCCAAGGTACCCAAGGCTGCTTTTCTCTCGATTACTTTGGCGACAACGTCGCTCTTGAATCTGGGGGCCTCGACGTCATCGATACCAACGAGACCGGCTCTCATTTGGTCATAGCCCAGCTTGGCGTGAGCAAGGGTGAGTTTGTTGCTCAAAAGACCCATGGCAACAAAGGATGTCTGAATCTCGTCGGCCATTTTGACAAAACTCCGCGGCCATTTTGCATCACCGAAGTATTTGACATTGCCGCGATACCCTACGAACTGACAATCATAGTACAAAGCCTCCGCATCAGCAACAGCCTGCTCATTGGCATCCGGGCTTTCAAGGAGTATCTTTGCCGTAGATTTTTTCACGTCCTGCCATTGTTGCGAATTTGCCTTGACCGCTTCTTTGAGCTCCTGCTCTGCAAGCATGAGGCCGTGCACCAGCTTTTGAATCTTCTCCCTGTTGGCCTGCAGGTAATCCTTGCGTACGGCATACACATCACTTATTATCCGATTGGCTGTTTTGGTAGACATCAGAATTTTTGCACCGGGTATTGCATCATCGCCTTCTGTCAAGGCAAGCCCATCAGGGATGATGCAGAAAGCTGCATCGACATCGTTACTGTACAGGGCCTCGGCCGGGCTGTTGGGCGTGCCGGTAAGATCCTTGACATATTTGACATTGATATCATTTATGGAAAGTCCTGCGTCAGCCAAAAGCTTGACCAGATAATCCACATGGGGCCCGTAGGCCTGAAGGACAACGGTTTTTCCTTTCAGGTCCTTGACCGTATTGATTCCTTTTTTGACCACCAGGCAGTCGCCCCCGTTTGACCAGGTCAGCTGGTATACAACCTTTAGTTCTGTTCGGGAGTCTTTGGCACAAACGGCACTGGCCATATTGATCATTCCCATGGTACCCCGCAAAAGCCACATTTCACCTTGAAGAAACATCTCGACCTGCTTTTTGAAGTCATCCATCCAGACAAGTTCAAAATTCAAGCCTTTCTGGGCTAACAGGCTTCCCGGCTTTGTCTTGATCGAATTGCCGTTTGCCAAAATGGTTGCTTCATCACCTCCCCATGTTATCAACGGCAGCTTGTCTATATTACCGGGCTTTACGGATTCCGCCCGGATATTGATAATCTGCTCAAGGGGCTTCATTTGGACATACTGCACGGCATGACCCAAGCCGGACAAGGCTAAAAAAACGACAGTTACGGAAATTGCGGACAAAGCAAGTGCTTTTTTATTCATCGCTCCTCCCTTTATTTGGAAATTAATACGAACGATCCGTACTTCAGATATTTTAGTTATAACATTAGGAAGTCAAAAGGAAATTAGATGAACGCGTTCTGGTATTTGCGCCTAGCGCCGGTAAAATTACCCGTCTGTTGGTCGAATCAATTTGGTGCGTGCTTAAAAAAAACCAAAATGATGGAGTAATCAAAAAAAGTCTGCCGGGAAGATTTGGCTGTTTCGACTTATTATACTAGAAAATCCTGCAATGATCTATCATACTTGTTCGGATCGGTCCTTAAACAGATCGGCCGGAGTCCCGTGAATATATATTAAGCCTGCTAAAATTCCAACAAGAATTGATTTCGACATGAAAACAGGCAGGACAAAAGAAACCGAACGATTCAGGATGCCTCATGCTGTTTTTGATGGGCACTCAACCAGCTCGGGAATGCAGCAGACTGTTTCGAGGTGTCGGTCTTTGGCCGATACCCGGCAGTGCCGCTGGCGTCGATATCATCCGGTTAACTGCAGCCGGATTCGCATGAAATACAGGATTTTTTGAGTTGACAAAGACGGATTGTTGGTATACAGATGGTATATCATATAATAAACCAATGGTATACCAATGGATAAAAAAGATTTATATAACGAATTGAAGTTGAAAATCTTTCGCGAAGAAATATCACCGGGAACCTGGCTGGTAGAGAGGGAACTTTGCGAAAAATATAATCTCAGCAGAACGCCGGTTAGAGAGATTTTGCGGGTCCTGGGTGCGGACGGGTTGATTACCCTGGAACCCACCAAGGGATATTCTGTTAGAAAACTCAATTTTGAAGAAATTGTCGAGATTTTTCAAGCGCGTGAGAGTGTGGAAGGCATGGCCGCCAAGCTTTCCTGCCTAAGGGGAGATCCTGAATTCCTGCACAAGATCGAGAAGATAAAAGTTGAATTAGAGCAAATTGACATTGTCAAGGACACCTATTTGGGGATCGAAACCGGGAAAAAGCTTCACAACACCATCATTGAAGCTGCCCGCAATGACCTCTTGGCTGAATTTTATAAAAAATTAAGCAACCTGGCTGCCCTCACCAGAAATCTAACCAAAAGGTCCGTTGAAATAGAACAAAACTCTAGAAATGATCACATCGCGATTGCAACGGCGATTTTGGAAAAAAATGGAGAGAAATCCGAAAATTCCATGCGCAAACACATCAAGGGAACATGCCTGTTGCTGACCCGGTCCTATCTAATGGAACAAACCGGGTTGGTCAGTACTTGAATATCGAAGGAAGATGAATAGATGCTTTTATAGAATTTATCTGGGGGACCGGCAATAGTCTGGAGGTCGAGCATCATGGCGAATGAAATAGAGGGCATTATAGCCGCAATCGTTACCCCTTTCGATAGTGACGATAGCGTCGATATCCGCGGTTTCAGAAAACTCGTTAATCACCTGATCGAAAATAATATACACGGCATTCTGCCTGCCGGAAGTCAAGGGGAATTTTATGCCCTATCCCGGAAAGAGAGATTTCAATTGATGGAGGCGGCGGTTGCGGAGGCCAACGGCAGAATCTTCGTTATGCCGAATACCGGGGCCATCTCGACCAAAGAGACCCTGGAGCTGACGAGATTGGCCGAAAAAGCAGGCGCTGATTGTGTATCCGTCATAACCCCGTTTTATATAAGCCCCAGCCAGGAAGAGCTTATTTATCATTACAGCGCGGTTTGCGACTCGACCGATTTGCCGGTTTTTGCTTACAACAACCCTGACAGAACCGGAGGCAATTTTCTGAAACCGGAGACGATTGCCAAGCTGGCCCGCAAATATTCCAACTTCAACGGTCTAAAAGACAGCTCGGGCGACATCACCCAGATTGCTGAAATTATCCGAATGACACCGCCGGATTTCAAAGTTTTTGTCGGCAAGGACACCGTCATCTTCGGTGCACTCATGTATGGGGCCGCCGGCTCAATCGCCGCCAGCGCCAACGTTGCGCCCGGACTTACGGTTGATATTTATAATTCCTACAAGAATGGAGAGTACGACAAGGCCAAAAAATATCAGCAGGAACTGGCCCCGCTTAGAATGGCTTTTTCATTGGGTACTTTTCCCGTCGTTGTCAAAGAAGCCTTGAATATGATGGGGCTGCCCGTCGGTGGCTGCCGGCTGCCCGTGACGCCGTTGTCGCAAATGAGTCGGGAAATACTGCGGGAAATTTTAGTCGATATGAATCTCATATAACCAAAGTATCAAAGAGAGGGCATTTCTATGAGTGTTACGATTACCTGGTACGGTCAGGCGGCAACTGCCATAACCTGCAACGAAAAGGTCCTGCTGATAGATCCCTGGTTCACGGGCAATCCGGTTGCACCGATTAAACCGGAGCAGCTCGAGCGGGTTGATGTTGTTGCTGTTACCCATGGTCATTTTGATCATTTTGGGGATTGTCTGGAGATATGCAGAAGGTTCGATGCCAAATTGATCAGCACACCGGAGATCGCCTGGTATGCGGACGGCAAAGGAATTGCGCGCGGATCGCAGGCTTTGCCATTGGGTTTCGGCGGCCAGGTGACTGTCGCTGGCTTTACCATCGCGATGGTACGGGCGATTCACCCCAGCGCGTTGTATGGCGAGGAATGGACCACCGAGAAAAAGTATATTCCTGACGGCGGCCCCGCCGGCTACACCATAACTATTGGAGACAAGGTCATCTACCATGCGGGTGATACGGCCCTTTTTTCGGATATGAAATTAATTGCCGATCGCTACCGACCCGACATAGGATTGCTGCCGATCGGGGGGCGCTTTACCATGGATACCACCGATGCCGCCGCTGCCGTGCAGCTATTGGATTTAAAGGCCGTGATCCCCATCCATTACAATACCAATCCTGATCTTGCAGCCGAACCGAATGAATTGATTAGCGAGCTGAAGTCGAAAAACATTGCAACGGAGGTTGTCGTCTTAAATCCCGGGGATAGTCATGTTTTAGCATAACGCTGCAGCGTTGTATTCCTGCACACAACCGTTTAAAGGAGGGAAAAATGAAACAGAAAACTTTGCGTCATTCTTTTTTTGCAGCCACCGTTCTGGCGATTTTCATTATGGGCCCGATATGCGCTGATGCCGCAACCACACTGCGTTTGGGTCATATTTTCCCGATAACACATCCGGTCCAGAAAGCGACCACAGCCATGGCGGAGTATGTGGCCAAGCAGACCAATGGAGAAGTGGAGATAAAAGTGTATTCCGGCGGTGCATTGGGCAAAGGGAAAAATTTGGCCGAGTCCATCCACCTGGGTACCGTTGCCATGGGTACTGCCGGGCCGGGGCTGCTGAGCAGGCTTGAGCCGGCCTGGGGTCTTGTTGCCGGAGAATATGTGTTCAAAGATATGGAGAGCATGTTCAAGGTTCTCAATGGTCCGGTCGGCGATGATATCAAAAACCGGTTGATCCAAAAGCGAGGCATTCGGGCGCTGGGGATCGGTTATTTGGGCCAGAGAAATATCACCGCCAACAAGCCTATTCTTAAACCGGAAGATATGAAAGGTCTGAAAATTCGAATTCCGGGCATTCCCTTGAGAAAAGCCTCCTTTCTTGCCCTGGGGGCCGCACCCACGCCGATGGCATTTTCAGAGGTTTACCTGGCCTTGAAGCAAGGGGTCGTGGATTGTCAGGAAAACCCGCTGGCACAAATCGTCACAGCGAAGTTCTACGAGGTTCAGAAATATCTCATCCTGTCAGGCCATGCACTCAATCCTGAAATTTTGCTCATCAATGAGAAAAAATTTAAAGGCCTTTCAGCAAGTTCCCAAGAGGCCTTGATGAAAGGGGCCAAAGTTTATGAGGAAACCCTGTTGACGGAATTTAAAACCATGAAGCTGGCACTGCTCGAAACGATCCTGGATGCCGGCGTGATCGTGATGAAGCCGGATGTCGAAGCCTTCAGCCAGGCGGTTAAAGACGTGCCCTATCAGTTCGAAGAAAAGTGGGGCAAGGGTTTGTACGACCAGGTTTTAAAAGCGCAGCAGTAGCAATTCGATGATACCGTTGATATCGCTGAGGAGAATATTCTCCTCAGCGTTTTATTTAACCCATAGAGCGTTTTTCTAAGTACAATCCCGATAGCAGTAGTTTTTTAAGTCTCGATCGGGTTGTCGATAACATCCAATATGGCCTGATCCAAACGCTCTAATAATTTTTTCAGGAAATAATAACATAACGGTTGTTACCAATTAATTGAGGGATCGGGGAGTTTTTCAAACCCTGCTATGTCCGTCCGGGGTATGCGCTCGCCCCAGCCGTAACCATATGATCGCGCAACCTGGGTACGGCAGCTATCCCGCGTCGATTGGATCCGTGCCAGCCCCAAAAGACATTCTCCTCCGGCGGCGACTACCGTCTCTGCCTTTGTGGATCCAGCGCAGGGGATAGGGGGCGTGTACGGAGTCCGGTACGAATTGGTTACGGCTGGGGCGAGCGCATACCCCGGACGGACAAGGCATCAGATGGCGCAGGGCGATTAAATGATAGTCTAAAAACTGCGGAGAAACTCCCCAATCCCTCAATGAATTAACTTTTGCCTGTTAGACATTCTATTTCCTTTTGCTAGCAGATTTGGCCAACGAGCAACCCGGGAGTGGTCGCATGAAGAAAATAATTGAGCTGTTTCAACTTGCCATGCAGAAAAGCGATTCCTGGCTGAATACGCTTGGGCGCATGATCGGTGTTCTGTGTACGATAGCGATTATCCTGACCCTGGCAGCCGGAGTGATCTCGAGATACGTGTTTAACCAGCCGTTTTTCTGGACAGACGAAGTCGCCAGGATACTGCTTATTTGGAGCATCTTCATCGGGGCCGCCATGGGTTTTCGCAAAGGCACGCCCACGGCCCACATCGGAATGGATTTTTTCGTCTCCCGGCTTCCACCAAAAGCGAAAAAGGTGGCCGTCCGGTTCGGATGGCTGGCGAATGTGTTTTTTTGTGGTTTGATTCTATTTGTCGGGGTCAGTTTTTTTGTCCAGACGATTTCATTCCGAACCGCCGCCTTGGATATTTCCAAGGGCTTTGTCCATGTATGCCTGCCCATATTCGGTCTCATGGCGCTGGTTTTTTTGATCAATCAATCGATAGACCGTTAGTTGCTGCAGGGAAAACGATATGCTTGCCGTCGTATTTGTGGTTATTGTATTTCTGGTGTGTCTGAATGTGCCGATTGCGGTTTCGGTGGCATCCGCCTCTCTTCTGTATATTTTGGCTGAGGATATACCCCTTTCGGTTATACCGCAGCAAATGTTTCAGATCGTCGATTCCTTTCCCTTCCTGGCTTTTCCCATGTTTATGCTGGTCGGGTCTCTGATGAACAACGGTGGGATGAGCCGCAGAACATTCGATTTCGCAGAATCGGTTGTCGGGCATCTCCGGGGCGGGTTGGCCCATGTCAATGTCGTTGCCAGCCTAATTTTCTCCGGGATGTCCGGCAGCGCGATTTCGGATGCGGGTGGATTGGGATCGATTGAAATTGAAGCGATGACCGAGCGCGGTTATGATGCCGGCTTTTCGGTCGCGATTACCTCAGCGTCGTCGACCATCGGCCCCATCGTGCCGCCGAGTGTGCCGGTGATTATCTACGCCATGGCATTTGACGCATCGATCGGCCGCCTGTTTCTGGGCGGGTTTTTGCCGGGGTTGCTGATGACCGTTGCGTTGATGGTCATGATCCATTTTTATGCCATAAAAAAAGACTTTCCCAGGGGAGCCAAGCCGTCCCTGAAAAATATTTTATTTACCCTTAGAAAATCCGCCCTGGCGATGCTGACCCCTGTGGTTCTGCTGGGCGGCATGTTTTCGGGAATATTTACGCCGACAGAGGCTGCCGTGGTTGCCGTTGTTTGGGCCATGATTTTGGGTCTCGTCGTCCACCGGGAGTTGAAGCTGAATCACCTGCCCAAAATGTTTATCGATGTGTTCGTCAGAATGGGTGTGGTCCTTTTCCTGCTGGCGACCGTTGGTATTTTTACCTGGATTTTGACCAGAGAAAATGTCCCGGAGCTCCTGCTTAGTTTTATCGCCGACGCCGAAATTTCGGCGCCTGTTTTTCTGATGATCGCCAACATCATCTTGTTGTTTATGGGGATGGTTACCACGGTTACGCCGTCAATTATTTTGCTGGCGCCCATTTTTTACCCGATTATCTTGCGCCTTGGGATAGATCCGGTTCACTTCGGCATCGTCGTCATCCTGAACTTGATGATCGGCAATCTAACGCCTCCGGTGGGGCCCGTTCTGTTTGTCGTATCAACCATCGGAAACGTTCCCTTTTTTAAGGCCTTCAGGCACACCGTTCCATTTATATTGCCCTTGATAATTGTTTTGCTGCTGATAACTTATATTCCCCAAATAGTTTTGTTCATTCCCAATTTGTTTATGAGTAATTAAAGGAGAAAAATGATGCGATTCAAGGATCGGGTTGCAATCGTGACCGGCGGTTCCAAAGGCCTCGGGAAAATTATGGCCAAACAGCTCGCCCAGGAAGGCGCCACCGTCGTCATCAACGGAAGGGACATGGATGCCCTGGAGAGCGCCGTTCGGGAGATAAAGCAGGCCGGCGGGCGCATAAGCGCCATTCAAACCGACGTATCCGACAGCAAAGATGTCAAGGCCATGACCGACAAGGTCATGGCGGACAATGGCCGGATTGACATTTTGATCAACAACGCCGCCGTATTTGCAGAGTCGGTCAAAATTATGGACCTCGAGGAAGAAGAGTGGGACCGTGTCATGACCACCAACCTGAAAGGGGTTTTTCTGTGCGCCCAGGCAGTGATCAAGCCGATGATCGCGCAAAAATACGGCAAGATCGTCAACCAGACCTCATTTACCGGCAAGACCGGCAGGGTGGTTTACAGCACCTTCGGGAACCCGACCAAGGCCCATTATTGTGCTTCCAAAGCCGGGATCATCAGCTTGACCCAGTCCCTGGCCTACGAACTGGCGCCCTATAATATAAACGTCAACGGTGTTGCCGCCGGCTCGGTTGCGCCGGAAGGCACGCCGGAAGAAAAAAAAGCCATGATTATCCCATTGGTTCCCCTGGGAAGAATGGGCACATCCGAGGATGTTTCCGCCGCAACCCTGTTTCTGGCATCCGACGACGCCTCCTTTATCACCGGCGAAATCCTCGATGTGAATGGGGGGACTTTGATGGATTGACTGAGAAAGGATTTAATATGGACCGTTCAAGGGCTACACAGGCCTATTCCCCACCGGGCAGGTTGGATTGGCCCACCGACGTGGAGCGGCTGCCCAACGGCAACACCCTCATCACCGATGCGGGCTACTGGAGCGGTCAGGGCAGCGAGATTATCGAAGTCGACCTGCTGGGAAATATAGTCTGGAGATATGACGCAGGGCTGCGCTTTGCCCATTCCGCCAAGCTGATGCCCAATGGGAATATTCTGATCACCGACACCACCAACAACCGCATTATCGAGGTCAGCCGGGACGGGCGCCTGGTGTTCAGTTCGGATGAATGGTCGGGCGGATCCGGGGCATTGAGTGACGGAAGCAGGCTGTCTTACCCCAATGACGCCCACTATATGCCCTCCGGCAGCTTCGTCATAACGGATCGCAACAACAACCGCGTGGTCGAAGCAGACCGCCGGGGCCGAATCATCAAGCAGTTCAAAAATCTGAAACATCCCCACAATGGTGAGTTTCTGCCCAACGGGAACCTTCTCGTCGCCAATTCCGATGCAAACCTGGTACTGGAGGTAGATCTTCGCGGCGACATTGTCTGGTCTTACGGCGATTCCAGTTCGGAAAGCCTCAACTGGCCCAGAGATGCGGACCGTCTTGCCGACGGTAATACGCTGATCACCGACTCGAAAAACCATCGCGTGATCGAGGTAACGCCCGACAACGAAATTGTCTGGTCCTATCAGATGGACAGACACGGCCATCTCTATGAAGCGGACCGTTTAACCAACGGCAACACCCTCATATCCGTGCAGCAGCGCTTTAAGGTCATCGAAGTGGATCCGGCCGGCAATATCGTCTGGTCTTTTCAGAATTTCTATCGGCCGGAACCTCTGTACAGCTCATTGAACAATCCGGATTTCGAGCAGGAAGCCTTTGCAGGGGCCGGCTTTCCCGCCGGCTGGTATCCGTGCGATCTGGTTGCCGAAGGCGGCGCCGATTTTATCTGGGATAACCAGATCTGCCATTCGGGAAATCGCAGTATCGGTGTCGAATACACCAATCCCGGGGCGGTCTGGTGGCAGCAGATCGTGCAGGTTAAACCGGACCAAAACTATCGGATTTCCGGCTATGTCAGGACAGAGGCCTTGGATGGCTTCAGCCAGATCCAGCTTTCATTTCTGGACAAGGAAGGGTGTTCACTGCATGCCATTCGGCAATTGCCCGGCGGAGAGCAATTCCAGGGCACCAACGAGTGGACCAAAGATGTGTTCGAGTGCCGTTCGCATGTGGAGGCAACCGCCGTTGAAATAAGGCTGATGGTCGTTGGAAAGGGCAAGGTATGGTTTGACGATCTCGCCCTGGAAGCAATTGCCGGCCAGGAAATCGTCAAAGTCCCGGACTTAAAAGGCCGGGAAGAAGATAAAAAAGAAAGTGCGGATGATAAAATCCAGAAGCGTCTGGAGCAGCTGGGGTATTTGGGCTAATTATTTTCGGTTCTATGAGCAAAAATAAGACTAGCCTTCCATGAGCTTGTGATTTTGTATTATTTTCAGAGTACTGGGGTATCCATCTTCGCTGCGCTTCGACGCGACAAGTTGGAGTGCTGGAGTAATGGAATGGGGACCGCAGCGCCGGCCACCTGATTACAACACCCAATACTCCATCACTCCAGTACCCCAAAATCGATAGTTTCTCGGACTGTAAAGTATCCTCGACATTCCTTGATATTGTTTATAGTTCCGAATATTTCCAATTCCTGCAGGGTGTCTATTTGGGAGGATTTTATGCGGGCTGTTGTTTTATTGACGATCGATGCTTTGAGAGCAGATGTTCTGGGTTGCTACGGGGCTGATGCCGACCTGAGCCCTTTTATAGATTCGATTCAGAAGAATTGCATCCGCTTTACCCGGGCGCATTCCACGGGACCTTATACCGAGGCGGCCATGCCCGGCATTCTGGCATCGTCATACTACCTCGAATACGGCCGCCAGAAAAAGCTGCCCCGCCAGCGCACGTTGATATCACAGCCCTTGAAAAAGGGCGGAGTTAGTACGGCGGGATTACATTCCAATCCCCACCTCAGTGGCTATTTCGGGTGGAACCGGGACTGGGATTTTTTCTACGACTCCATGGAAGACGCGGTCGATGACCACTCCCCCTATGTTAAAGCCGTCCAGTTGAATCAGAAAGCCGACGCCTGGTTGTCGTCGATGGTTGCTGAATCTACTTCAGATTCGATATTTCTCTGGCTGCATTATATGGATGTGCATGAACCTTACGTGCCCGAACAAAAGTTTATCGAACAGGTGGACCCGGCTCTGCGCCTGTCCGCCGATGAAATGTTTGCCCTTTTTCAGGATGTCCTGCTCAATCGCGACGTTTCAGATAGCAATAATGTACAGCTGCTAAAAAAACTCTATCAGGCCCATGTATACGAAACGGACGCCGCCGTCGCAGACCTTTTTTCAGTTTTGGATAAGCATGATTTGTTAAAAGATGCCGTGGTCATCATTACCGCCGACCACGGCGATGAGTTCAACGAGCACGGCGGCCTGTCCCATGACGGGAAGATGTATGCGGAACTTGTCCGGGTTCCGCTGCTCGTCTATGAATCTGATAGAAAGGAAAACCTGGTCTGTGACAAGCTGGTATCCTCTTTACGGTTTGTTGCTGGAATCGACATTTTTAGAGCGCCAGCGATAATGAATGCTTCTTATTTCATGAATGGAATTTTACTCACGCTCAGCCGGTGATCTTGGCCTGATGGTATGCTAAATTCTTCTCCTG
>Ga0209671_1000587_pt1 | contig 25294 bp, 9 predicted proteins | sample WorMetHERISLAND2_2_FD_187401 | JGI IMG/M metagenome (GOLD analysis project Ga0209671, IMG submission 187401) | Marine gutless worms symbiont microbial communities from Max Planck institute for Marine Microbiology, Germany - Olavius geniculatus... | ecosystem: Host-associated > Annelida >... | reverse complement strand
CGGCAGCGGTCTTAGCGGTGACTTTGTAGGCGCCGCTGTCGTCCTTGGTGACGCCGGTGATGGTCAGCGTCAGTGTATAATTGGTGCCGTCAGTGTGCGTGACGGCCCGGTATCTACCGCCGTCACTGATGGGCGTCGTGCCCTTGTACCACTGCACGCTCGGTGCGGGGCAGCTCGTCAGACGCACCTCGAACTCGACGCTGCCGTCACCAGTCTGGTGAATCGACGGCGTCGCCGTGAACGCCGGGGCGACCGCAGCCGGTGCCTTCGCTGTATAGCAACGCACAGCATCACCGTTACTGACTGACTCTTTCGTTCATTTATCTAAACTATCAGCACTATAATTATGTTTACGTTAAAATCAATATTTGAAAAAAAAAACAGTGTAATATAATATAAAATAAAATTAACGTAAAACTTTCAATAAATCGATGTGCTTGTGTAGTGGTTCGTTGAGTTCTAGATCCTAATCGTCTTACAGTGGGATGGCGTGTTTCAATAATACGCCGAAGTCGGTTTGTCGCCCACCCCACCTCAACTCGCAAAGTCTCAACAGATTATTGTGCTTCGTGAAGCAAATAGTAAAACGGCCATCCCAACCGATTCAGTAATTATCCGCTTTTTCACGGCCACCATATTGTTATCAATGTGTGAACAGATACTGTAGTTATACCGTCAAAATTGAGCTTGAGGTTCGCATTGCTTTCGCCGTGCTCGTTGCGCGCGTTGAGCTTGTACGTAGCCGCGTCGATTGCCTCCGGAGTTGACACTTCCAGAGCAACGTAGTAAACGCCGGCCGATTCTTCCTTCGTTATGTATTTATACCGTCCTGCAGATAGCACGTGCGCGACGATCAGCTAAAGGTAAAGTTTTAAAATACATTTGTAAAGCACCATAAAAGTAGAATAATTCACGACTATGTTCTTTTCGCCCAATTAGTATCATGAACTTGTTTCAAAAGCGATTAAAAATCATCCAAAGAAAGTATTCGGAAACGACCGATTCCGACCTTCATCAGAAAGTTGTACGGTGTCTCGAAACCATGTGACATGCGGCTTGGTCGGGCACGCTATTTTACACTCGAACAAGACTTTCTTGCCACCATCTATCTGCTTGATGGCCGGCTTCTGTTGAAAAACTGGGCCCCTGCAAAAAACAGTTAGTATTCAACTGTTTATAATAACGATGCTCGTTTATTTAAAACTTACAACAGCAGCTTACACAAAATTAAGTGAACAATTCAAGTTTTACATGCGAATTACACCCGTAAGGTAAAGATTGGGCCTACTAAAGTGAGTACGGTCAAGGTGAGTATGAACGTCTCAGTTTCGCAGCTGTGCGCAGAGCGGCGCTTGTCTACGATTTACGGCGTTCAGCTGGGCGTGCGTTTGCGCCTATTAGGGACGTCGGACCACACACCTATTTCTTCCATTACCTTCCCGGCATCGCACTGGTATGAATACCTCATTATACTGCTTGGAGACAGCGGCACATGGTAGGAACAATTGGCCCGAGTTTGTTACGCAGTAGCTCGCATCGAACCCACGGCATGTCGATCTCTAGTCAGAAGCCCCACCACGACACTCTTCTAGCTAAATCCGTGGCTTCGCGCCAAATAAAAAATCTGCAGAAATGCTGCAGAACATTTTAGCGTCTTTAACACATTCACGTTCAAGATAGGAGGTTGTCACCTAAAACAACGCGTTTTGCAAACATTTTATTTTGCATACAACCGTGCACATTTTATCTTTTCAACACCTATTCCAGACGCTGAAAATGTTTTACAACATTTGCTCGCAAAAATGTTTTAAGACATCTTTATTTGATAGGTAACCACGGCCTAACTGTTTGAGTTTGGAATTGTTGCTGCAAGCGCGGCCAGAGCTACAAAATTCTGAATGGGTGTGTTCGCTTGTATGCGTGGCACAGTCGACACAGTTGCCTGCTTCGTTAAGTTTAGTTGCTGGAGGCGTCTAGACCAGGTGCTTAAGAGGTCGTTGAAACTCGTTGATCACTAAATACCAGTGAAACTAGACCCGTCCGGCGCCACGGCTGATCGCCGTCCGTCGGCCCGTGGTTACCTTGAAGGGCGTCCTCATGTCCGTTGGTCAGGCTGGTCGGCTAGACAGCGGGCTACAATGCAAGAGAGGAGAGCAGCGACGAAGATGAAGCGATGGACAGCTGTTGTTCTGTTGTGTTTGGTTTGTTCGTGGGTCGCCAGTGGCTGCTCGGCGGCCGAGGAGCAAAGATCTAATTCTGTTCACGCGGCGGTCAGTCAGCGCCAGAGACCTGACGCCGCCACCGCCTGTATACTGCACCATGAAATGGCAGACGAGCACTGATTGTCTGCTGACTGCACCGCGGGTCTAATTGTTCGCGAGGACAATGGACGACCGCGTCATTAGCTCATGTCAATCAGCTGCCTCTTCCGAGATAGTAAAACGCTTTACGAGTCACGATTCTGACTCATGAAGCAACTCTATATCCTCTACATCAAGTACCTAACTTAGCGTTTACAGACATCTTTCAGACATCGCGAAAATTAGGCCAAACAAGCCTAAACAATACATAAACCATAAGGCTACACTTTTTTCGATTGTCGCCTTTCCTGCTTCCTCGTACAACGGTAGGCTACAGTGACATCATGCGCTTGATAAATGACAACTACACTGTGTCTCAAAAAAAACGTCCCACTTTGTGATTGTCCATAACTTTGCCTAATATTCACCGATTTTCAAATTTTTTATTGGCACATTTTGAGGACAGCTAGCAATGATGTGGTTATTAAATATCTCACCACACCTTAACTACGTCGCTACACTACCGTGTGAAACGTAAATTGTCAAAAATCACTAAAACCACTGTAATAAACATGCAAAAATTATCGTTTGATTAAATTTTCTATTAATTTTTATGTTAAAAGTAAACAGTGTTTAGTTTGTGATACATTTACTGTGTTTGTGAACAAAATCATATGATGTTATTGTAAATAATAATTTTGACAGCAGAGACAATATACCAACATTGTAACATGCCATTTAGCAATGAAGACAAGGCTCTGATCTTATACAGGTTTAAAAATACAGTTTGCAAAAAATGTAGCGGGATTTTCGAAGAAAAACAGCAAAAAGGAAGAACTGGGCATGTTACTGACAAAGATTTAGAAACTGAAAGCACCGACCAAAGACATAAAACCGGCAGACTGATGCATGCAGGTACTAAAGAGAACATGACCACTGTGGATGAACTGGTAAGCTTACTAAACCAAGGAATTCCAGAAACAAACACACACATTATTTAACACATCGTATATCCACAAAAACGGATTTAACACGTAGCACTGTAAGAATTATTTATCGAAATCTTGCTCTAAAGTGTCTTTCATCTACCAACACGCTTTCTGCCTATTATTGCTAGTTTTTCGTGCATTTACATTTCACAAGGTAGTGTAGCGACGCAGTTAATGTGTGGTAAGATATTTAATAATCAGTTAATTGCTAAAAATGTGCCAATAAAAAATTTTGAGAATCGATTAATATTTGACAAAGATATGAACAATCACAAAGTGGGACGTTTTTTCAGACACAGTGTATTATTACTGCCTTCGCATTTGATGAATATCTGAATAAAGACTTCGTTGGATTAAACTGGAAGTACTGTATGTGTATTGTACTATATTTTGCCATAAAAACACGGACAAGCATACTGATGACTGAACATTATGGCTGGACAACCGGGCGGTGCACTTACGGTTGCCCATACTACAAATAAAACCACACCAGGTGTACTAAAAGAACGCACGCTAAATAAGTATGTATGGTATAGTATCGAATCATATTGTACTCGAACAGCAACATGTCAGAATTCTGTCGAATTCTGACTAAATTTGCAGTTAGCCGGTATCGCTGCCGTCTAGTGTGTATTAGTACAGCCGTTGTATTTTTGCAAAGAAAAGTGCTTGTTGACCTTTACAGCACAAGTTCAAGCTGCCTTTAGGCAGTCAGGCGATGCATGGGATACGCATTCCGCGACGCCAAGAAGTTGCACTGATATGTAGTTGAGTGATGTTCCTTAGCGTTGTACCTAGAGAAATGTAACAACTTGAACTGCAGCAGACGAACGACCTCAGCGAGTGCAACACGCTGCTAGCCTAGTACACGTAGGCATGAGTCGATGAGGTGGGCATTCGTCCTAAGTACAAGCTGTCTTGCTACATGGTAATACTATCCGTACGATATGCCACACGTACTCAAACTCGTCATGCAAGTCACCATAGGTGGTAGTTGCACGTGAAACGCAAAACATTTCTCAACTGGAGCAAGTTTTCCTGCTCCCTCTTTCGTTCCGTTTTTCATTCCCCCTCTTTTTCCGTTATCGTTTCCGTTATCTTCCGTTTTTTTCCGGGAACTAGCTAGAGGGTGTGGAGCGTTATAAACGCACAGAGCCGCCGTAAACTTCATTTGGTATAATAAACTACAGAAAGAAATTTGATGTCTAGAAGCTCTAAGTTTTCTTACGATGCACGTACACTGGACGAGATATGATGCGTCTATCCTTCCGTTCGTCTGTCCGTCTACCTGTAGGCCTATTTACCTGTGGACTGCAAGTCAGTGAATAGACGTTGCTCGTTGTTTGAAATCTAAATCAATGCAGCTTTCTGTCGAAAACCAATTCTGCAAGATTCCCACAGGGTTGTCCATTGGCAAAAACGTTAAATGGGGCCAAAAAATTGGCGATTTTGACCTTTGAACCGTTAATACGCGGCTAGAAAAAACATAGCCATGGGCTGCGAGTGTAGGCCTATGCCATAAATTTTCTTAACATCGACTTTCAATCAGTCAAAAGCAACCACTTACACAGTGACCAGCGGTTTACCAGCTTAGAGATACGACCTAACAAAAACGGCAAAAACTGACTACATAAAACGACAAATAAAATACATCTATTTTCGTCTTAAAACGTTCGCTGGAACAGCAGTGTTTTAAGGCTTCGTTTGAAGAACGCAGTGTCAGACAGGTCCAAGCGCGACGGTGGCGGACTGACTTTCCTGCCCACCGACGCAGTTTATGCGCTATTACGGCTCATAAACTGATCACGCAGTGTCAGTCGGCACCAGCTGGTGGGTATACTATGTGCATATAGAATACAGCAGCGCCATATAGACACTAGACACAATAGACAGGCAGGGTAGAGGCTGATTGATTGATTGATCAGCACCTGTCAAGGTGTATACCGCGCGGACAGGTGAGAGAAAGCAGCATCAGCAACCACCATCTTAAATACAGTTCTCTCTCTGCAGAGTGTCTGTCTGCAAGTTCGGTCACATCAGCCGCTGTTGGCATCGTGCATTACTTATAGAGTTTCTACGTTGAACCACAGACTCAGAGAAAACACTCAGTTGCCGATACTACAAATATACGGAATACGGTTGCAGTGTTTTACGCGCGAAAGCAGGTACTGCTGTAACGCTTCTAAGCCATCGCAATTCTGCCGTCCGTCTGTCTGTCACACGGGTGGATCAGTCATAAACGGTGCAAGCTAGGATCATCAAATCTTCACTTTCGGCTGCCTGGAAAACTCTAGTTTTAGGATCCGTAAAGTTTTTCCATAAATTCGAAAAGGGTCACCCCGAGCAAAAGCGCTAAATGACAGAAGGTAGGGACAATTTGCGATTTTCAGCCAATAAGTCGCCGTATCTCATAAACGGTGCAAGATAGGGCCTAGGCTACTATTAATCACTAATAGGAAGTCGTATACTGGCTCTCGATTGCCACCAAATTCAATAGCTTTGGATGACTTTGAAGGCCAAATTAGAGGCTTTATAAATTTTTTGGTAATTTTGGGCTGCGAGACACATATCAAGATCGAATTTCGCTGAAATCAGTAGAGATGGACAAGGACATGCTGCATATGACATTTTCAGCATTGAACGTGAATTTCGATGGTCCAAGTCCCGACTTTCTACGTTCAAGGAAACCTGCGCACGATGGCATTAAAGAGTGGTACCCCTGTAAAAGTCGTTATTTTACCGCTGTTAGCCAGTCTTGTGTGAAAACAGTTGCAGATAGGCATGGGCATGCTGCCTATCACAACAAGCAGTCTATAGTGACGAGCTTTTCATAGTTGTATGAACAACGATGACTTTGGAAAACCCTGAACTTTCAAAATAAGAGTTTTTGTTGATTTTTGCGACTTTCGGCTGCGGCGCACACATCAAGAGTGAATTGCGACAGTGGCTGGAGAATAGACTAAGACATTTTGCAAACAGGAACTGCTATAGACTTTCGCGCGTCTCGTGAGCATTAGCTCAAATTTATTGCTATAAATTGAACATGATATTAGGCTACGAGCAGAGCCATCAAATGTTGGCACTTAGGATGCAACTGCCACGAACTGTGTGAAAAACATTCACAGTGACTGTCGGAGATTTTACCGCATGCTCTAGTGAATTTAATTGTATTCCTCTTTTAATGTTTTTTAGCATTTGCCGCTGGATTACGCTGCAAGACCAATACTGTTGTCTACGCAATGTGTACAGTGTAATGTTTTATAGGCTGAGAAAATTATTTGCAGCGGCGGGAATCTGCTGCAAGCGCCCACTCAAATATATAGCACAAGTCACATACAACGCAAACAAGCGCCACTCGCTATAGACGACATTCGCGACACTCTCATCGTCCGTCGCTGACTTGCGCCTAGTGTAGAAAACAACGGTTAGTCCGACCGACTCGGTTGACTGCGAAGGCTCTTAACATTGCGACAGAACTCACGATGCTACAGAGTTGATGAACGATGCCATGGTTGGTGCACCTCTACCGGGGGCCTCCGAAATGACACGCCCCACTCCCGCTAACTAAACGACAAACCGGCACCGGATTTTGCTAAGTGGGCTAAACGACCAATGGAATACTAGGCCTACGCACCGATCCAAAACGATGTTCTCCAGAGATAGACGTCAACAAAGTCAAAAATTGAGGTCTGCTAAAAGTGAATTAATTTACTTAGCAGTTTTGCTACGAAACAGCGAACCTGCATGCCGGTACGAGAAAAATAGGCCTATTACGTCCAGTCACTCTATTCATTCTCTGTTGGAATTCCGCAGACGAGGCAATAAAAGAAATACAAATACACGAAACTACCTCGATTTAGCACGACCGTACTTTCTAGGGTGACGCCGCAGTTTTCAAGATTTCATTAAGGTCTACGTGTAGAAACAGAAAACTGCATGCATCAGCCTATTATTCTTAAAACACTTGCCTGTATTTGTCTGTCCAATGCAATGCATAGCATTGGACAAAGTATAAAATCAACTGAGTGTCCGTGCATCCAACATTTCTTGAGCTATCTTCCTTTCACCTTCCCTTTCCCTTTTCCTTTCCCTTCCCCTTCTCCTTCCCCTTCTCCTTCCCCTTTTCCTTTCCTTCCCCTTCCCCTTCTCCTTTTCCTTCCCTTTTCTCTTTCCTTTTTCCCATTTTACTTCCCCTTTCCCTTCCCCTTCTCCATCCCCTTTTCCTTTCCCTTCCCTTTTCCCTTACCCTTTCCTCTTCCTCTTTTTCCTTTCTCTTCCCCTTTCCTTTCCGCATGGTCACTATGGACCACCCATAGGAAGTCAACCCCAGTGAATCGAATGGTCACGTGATCGATGACGTCACGTGACCGCTAAAGGTCAAAGTCGTGACGTCATTATCTTTGAGGCGCCACATCTCCGTAACAGTGCAAGATAGACGCATGGTGACGATGGACCATTTATAGAAAAGTGCCTGTGAAGAATCGAATGGTCTAGTGATTGACAATGTTTATTGTTTAGTTAAAATAATAAAAAAGATGAAAGGATCATTGCTGCTGTACAATTTGAAATTAAACTGTTTGATTTTTTTCTACCGGTCTAGACAGCTCACTGATTATATTTATATGGACATATACTGTAAACTATCGAAATACATTGGAAAGACTCCGTGTTCGTATGAACATTATCTTGTTGCAAATACAGTTAGCGAAAAAATTTTCTTCCTGGCCACCACTCAACCTATCCATTTACAAAACGCTGGTGCCCACCCAACTGTATAGTCAGTAAACAATAACACAATATTTTGACACAAAACAGTTAATAATTTTGAACAAATAAGGATAATATAAAAGTCACAAAACGAAATGACTACATGCAAACACAAGTTGCAGCATAAACTTGATCCATGACCAAGCTTTGATTTTTCAACAGGTGTAGCTTTGGGGCCAACATGTTGTTAATTTTTTTAAACGGCTAGACGTCTTTTAGCTGTATTAATCATACTGATGATACTGCATGATCATACTGTTTTATGCTGCACCCAGCATTTGTCGAAATTAACAAGGAACTACCGCTGTGTCCGGAAAAAAGTAACCCCTTGGACATCGTACTATAAAAATGTCAAATCAAAACGGATTCAAATAAAATTTCGGACGATTAATCCCCCCCAATGAATTGCTAAAAATATCACCAAATTTTGTTCAAAAATATTATTTTAGCGCGAAGTTATTAATTGTTGAATATCAATAACAAAATATTTTCGTTACCAATATGGCGTTACGTAAGTAAACCAAGCGGTTAGTATACAATTTTGTAACTTTAACAAAAAACACCCAATTATAACAAAATTATGCATCAATAATGCGCCATCCATTGGCAATCAAAATGCCAAATTTCAGTTAAATCTGCTAAAGCGAACAATAGTTACAGTGGTTTATGTGAGGTGACCCCAAAACACTTCAGTTTCGGGTTTTTGTGGATCACGTCAGACACAAAAAAACCTGAAACTGAAGTGTTTTGGGGTGACCTACAAAAGTTCCTGTAACTATTATTTGCTTTGGCAGATTTATTTGAAATTCTGCAATTTGATTGCTAATAATTAATGCATTGTTGACACGGAATGTTGCCGGAATCGGGTGTTTTGTTGGAGTTACAAAAATGTACATTAACCGCAGGGGTTACTTATGTAATGCCATATTGGTAACGTTGATATTTTGTTATCGATATTCAACAATTCGTAACTCCGCTTATAAATAATATTTTTAAGCAAAATTCGGTTATCTCTTTAGTAATTTGTTGGGGATTAACAGTACGAAATTTTATTTGAATTCGTTTAAATTTAACATTTTTACGATGTATATGGGGTTACTTTTTTCCGGAGACGGTGTACATTAGTAATAAGTAATAACTCGGCTTACTTGGGTGGAGCAGCGTCTACAACAAAACACATGCATAGGCAATGTCAATATTTATAACGCCTACGCTAAGCCAACTAAAAAGCAGACCCTTCGATTAGTACAGTAACATATCTCGCCAAAGGAAATTTTATTTCAGCAGACTTGTTTATAAAATTGTAAATGAATTGCATTGTTATAGGGCCTTTAAAGGGCATTGCAGCCTAAATAACAATCCACTTTGTCGATATGAAGACAAAACGAGGATATTTTCGCCTCGTTTCAACAACGACCTAGGCCTTCTTGTGTTCATTTATCTGTATGCATTACATATCGCATTTTACGATAAACTTCCAAGTTAAATAATAGCTGCGACAACGCACTGAAAACTTAAGTTCGCCTGTGCAACAAAAGTTGATGAATGAACCGAGTTGCTATAAATATGGAGCCATTAGAGCGTGATCAGAACGCGAGAGCTGCTGCAACTGCAAGCTGCCTGCATTGGATGCAACAGACTTACAGGCCGCAGACTAGCAGTCCGCAAGCAGCGCCGACTGGAAGCGTACAGCAAGCGTCTCTGGCGCCGCTATACCAGACTGCTCCGCACGCAAGAATCTGTCATGAATCAAGGTCATAAGCCGGCATTCCACTTTTTCGATTTGTTGGGTTAACTAGTCGTTCAACAAGCTGTGCAACATGCTGATGCTGTGGACTTGGCGTAAACGGTAAACTTCTGTTGTACAGCTTGCTTGGCAGGATGTTGCAGTGGAGTTTGGGTTACATTATATACGACTACGTGATGCCTGTGCATGCTACTTCAGGTGATGCTGCTGCTGCTGATAAAGACGACGATGCAGCGGGTTACGTCACAATGACGTCATTCTGCAAGCTCCATCATTCCGGTGCGTGGGAGACCGCATGTAAGTTCACTGTCTAGAAATCTGGACGCTGGCGGCGAGCGCGCATGCATGCTGGTCGACTATGTCCATCTTCATTCATCATGCAGGGCTACGGCTGCAGCCACACATCCAGATAATTTCCAGCCAACGTCGACAATCACTTTACGCCGTCGTCAGCCTACGATAAAAATACATTATCGAAGCAACTGACGTAATACGCCAGACAATCGCAGCCCCGCGCACGCGCTCTGTGCGTTTAACGAAACTTGGCAGAAGTAAACGTCGTGTTTTACGCAGGTGCGGCGTACAGAAAACTTCGATACTTTGGTCATGTTTACAACAAACGGCTCCTCGGAGATGAGATAAAGCGCATTGATACCGGGATCAAAACGATCAGAATGACGGAGAAAAAAGTCGCCAAAATATTGCGCACTGAACAGGAATTTAGGCAGTGAAACTTCGGATCATTGCAGCGAAGCGCGGTCATGCTGAGCACTTGAACACAGTTTTCAAAACAACAGCAGTTTACTGCAATGATCGATCTTATCCAAAAAGTCTGACTGCTCGATCTAAATAAGGCACGGTATTATACACCGTGTCTCAATAATAAACGTGCCAATGTTATTGTGTGAATAACTCCGTGAAACATTAGCCAATTTTGTTAGTGTTTGACACAAAACTCAACGAAAAAACTTGACGTAAATGACTACAGTTGTGCCCACCTCACCTTAATACTGTTGCTACACTACTTTGTAAAATTCAAAAGTCGTACTTTGGCCGTTTACAGCAATGAACTCATACTGGGTAACACATGCGTCAGCTCAGAAATAATTAACCGAATAGCGACAAATATGAATAACGGTTATTATTCCTCAGAAAGCGTTACGTGTTACACCACATTATTTTTATTACTGCATGTGCTCAAAATGTTCCCTTCGGCACGAACGCAAACAGTGGACGTTGACGCGACTCGCCAACAGCACGTTCAATAATGAGAGACCCAGAGCAATTTACTCGCTGTTGATGCGTTATTTCAATTCGTCGACGTACGTTTTAAAAAGAGCATGACCAGTGTTAAATATGTAACAAGTTTTCGATGATTTTGTGGTCTCCGTGATTTTTTGAGCCGACGCATGCTCTGCCAGTATGAATTCTTTGTTGTATACGGCCAAACTACGACTTCTGCCTTTTACAAAATAATGTAACGATAATATTAAGGTAAGATGAGCTAAAGTATACTCGTTCACACCCAGTTTTTTTCATGATGCTGTCTGCCAAAAATTATTAAAATCAGCCAATGCTGCATAACGTTATTTAAAAAATAAAAGTGGCAATTTTTTATTGAGACACGGTGTATTTCGCTTTTTAGTCTCTGTAGTTTGTGTGTTGATCGCTATGCGTGTGGTATTGGAAAACCCATACCTTGTAAGTTGAGATTGGCGCTGGCGGCCATCTTTCCGTGTTCGTTGGTGACTTCGACCTTGTACGCTCCCGAGTCGGCGCCGCTCGCCTTTTCGACTGTCATGGTCAGAGTGTACGTGTTATCCTTTCCCTCCACCGGGTCGATGCCGAACTTGAGTCTGTCGCCGGCCTCGAGTGGCGTATCCTCGCGGAACCATTGCGTCGTCGGCTTGGGCGCGGCCTCGATCTCGCAGCTGAAGACGACCGCCTTGCCATCCTGGCGCAGGGACGGCTTCTTGGTGAACGTGGGAGCGATGCTCATCGTGCCAGGCGCCGCCCGTCACCCACTCGCTCTACAGTAGACTCTGTCCGCTGCTGCTGATGGCGTGATTGTGATGTCGCCGCAATGTTTAAAACCGCATCGCCGCCGCCTTGTCTCCGCAACTGCCTGTATACAAAACGGAATGGGTTAGAGCAGTTTGTTAGGCGAAATCGCTTTTGCAGGGCACGCTATTTCGTTTATTTCTGTACATTTTTGTAGTGTGGTCTGTCGTCTGTCACGCGTCACATTTGTCCTCTGCTTAAACCGTTTGACAGATTTGAGTGCCATTTGCCAGGTAAACCCCTGCACTTGTGAGGTCAAATGAAACGTGTGTTAGTTGGGGGTGCCTGAACCCCAGCCAAAAAAATTTGGAATCAAATTTCAGCCAAAAATACACAATTACAAATTGCAGCCAAAACGTAAGTCTTATGCTGCCACCTGGCAAACTGAGGAAAAGAGCAATTTCGTTTTTTTGCCATATCACTTTGGCCTTATTTCATAATTTACATCACTAACTTCATTTTGTGCAACACTATAAAAACCGACTAGTATAGACACTGTAGTGAGAGACAAAAAGACGAAGTAAGACATCAATTAAAAGGAGAATATTGCTTCACCATTTCCCTCCATTTTGATGCTGTCGGCGGAAAAACAGTTTTAGGTTTTGCGTTCACCGCAATCGCATGCGAGTTTATTGTGTTTTGCTTTAATTGATCATTGATCACACATGTACATGTCGCCTCACACGACTCTGGAAACTTGAAAAGCATCAATCTCGCAGAATAGTGACTTATCGAACGAAGACATCATCATCATCATCATCATCTCTTTAATAAAACAGATTGACAAAATGCAATCATACATAACATAAAAAGACATGAAAATCTGATAAATGTCAATACATAAACGGAATGCGCGTTCGAGAAATTACCGTATAAGTTCTAGCGCCGCGGCAATACTCGCCGCAGCCGCTTCATGGGAATGTTTACTGATCACTGTGGGCGGCTTTGATACGCCAGTGACAACATGGATAACAGCAACAGTTGCAGAAACCGCTCGGCTTGCAGTAACGCTACCTACCGGCACTACTGCGGGACTACGTGAGAAAAAAAACTTCGATCTTTTATCCCGAAGTTGCGTACTAACTGTTCGGCGTTAATTCATCAGGTCAACTACGCTGCGTATCAGCTGTTTCCTCTGACAGTTTTTTTGGTGCTGGCTTGGTTTTTCACCGCATCACAGAGCAGCAAAACACGAACGCAAGCCGCCACTTCAGCTGCTCATAATCGAAAGCGAAATCATCCTCACCGGTACAGTCAGAGAAAAAAAGAACACCAAGCGTGATGTGTCTCCGCCTATTCATATGCTGTTTTCACGCAAAACATCGTAGATTGCGATCAAGAAATAAGCACATTTTAACACGGTTAGACTGTTAAGAAGTCTGCTCGTCAAAGTATTACCGACAACGCAGTTTTAGAGCAGACCTATGTCTTCAAAATTATTACGACATTTTAAAGTCTACCATTTTACAGTTCTGCATTTTTCAGTCATGCAATTTCGTCCGTTTGGCATTTGACAGTCCTGCATTTTCAGGCGACTCATGCCGGACGTTTAGACTTAGAGTAGACTGTAACTATTAATTTGACTTCGACAACAAAAGTCGAACACACATCGTCATCGTCACTATTTGCGTGAATAAGCTATAGCAATGCATAGAACAGCGGTAATACACTCTGTCACATTATAGACAGAACACGGAGTTGCTTTATAAGCTGACCACATAGCTCTACAATATACAAAGTTTTTTGACTTGCGTTCATCTAATCCAACGAACTTTGTCAAAGATTTGGTTGCTAATAAAACAGATAGATTTCTGTTCATCGTTATGCAGACGCAAAACGCGCAGTGCGTGAAAGAAAGCACTAACATAGATCATCAGCCAGTCGTCCAAAAAGTCTTTTTGCCTTTGCTTCTACCGTTACAACTGAGGCGAACGGGCACATCGCACGATACAGTGGATAGTGGATGCACCATCCCGTATACGTGCTTTCGCAGTGCCCTGCAGGGAAACTGAAGTACGTAGAAATCAGCAGTCGGCACACTGTTTATGGCCGTTACTTTTACTTTTTGACTCCGAAGCCTCATCGCTCGTGACGTATTTTATACAGGTGCGCGCGTGTTGATTTGATGATAACGCGCACGCGCATTAACGACCACGTTATTCAATCAACAAACCGCTGCGACTAACAGCAACTCATTGTACTATTTACTTACTTTAACGCGACCACTTCCGGTCCGTGAGGCGCCAGCTAGCGTCAGCTGTCCGTCTTGTGTTTCGAGCTCTGCTGCGCGTCGATCTCTTGGAAGTCTTCCTTCTTCCAATTCTGGCCGACGAAACTGTATCCAAGACGACGAACTGACGCACGCGCAGCACGAGACGATTAAACGCCGAGATGTGGCGTCGGCTGACCGTGGGCGGGCGGACAGACAGACAGACAGACGGACAGATGCGCCGACCGTTAGTGACACAACACAGTCTCTTCTCACACACACACACACTCTCTCTCGCACGCCTCTCTGATCGACGTCTGACGGGAGTCTTCAAGCCAGCTGCTGCGAGCTCCAACGATACGCGCCTGCACCGTTAGTCTAGAACGAGAGCGATTTTCAGCGGCAGCTGGTCCGGGGGCGACGGGCGGGCGACTGGGCTGGATGGCTGGCCAGGTAGGCTATTGGCACTTCTAATGGCAAGAGATGCTCGGTTCGTTGCCAGCAGCAGCGGCGCCGCGCAGCAGCAGCAGTAGCAGCTGATGCGGTTCGCGGCACAGAAATAGCATCTTGTAAGACGGACGGACGGACGAACGGGACGAACAGCATGTGTTTAGGAGGCACCGCGCATTCTTCGCGACTGACTGAGACGGACGGAGCTAAGCATCTCTCAGCTGCTGATGCTGCAGCCGACCTGGCCGCGTCGTCATCTCGCCAGATACCAGCTTGATATCACAATATTCAGCAATATACAAGAAACCGCTGTTTTTATTTTTGACGACCTTCAACGGCCATCAGTCCAAACCGGTTCATATGCCTGGCTGTTCTGTCGGTCTCTGGGGGGCAAAGTCGACGGCCCAGGAGCTGACATTTACTGTCATAAGATGCGGCGCCGTGACGTAATATTGTGACGTAGTGATTGCTTCAATCCCAGCATGTAGCAGACGCAGCAAGCGAGACACATTAAAAAATGCCGCAGGAATCCACTGAGTCGTACATATGCAGCAGTTCTGTAGTTTTCCAGGCCGAGGTCTTGGTCTCGGGGCGCCTCGACGACAAAAAATACGGTGCTGGTCTTTGTCTTGACAAAAAAATATCGATGATTGCAAGACTATTGCTCGTTGTTACTATTAAAAATTTTTACAGTTACTAAGTAGTTATGGAGTTAAACAATAATTATATTATTCTGCGTTTCCTGTTCACCATTGACTGGCATTGAGTATTTATACGGACATTAAGTAGCATGCATTGCATAATCTGTATCGTAGTGCAATTAGGCTCTATATGACAAGAATGTGCCGGAAAGGCAGACGTCACGTGACTCCAAAAAATCAAAGTCGTGACCCCATTATCTTTGAGGCGCCACATCTCCGTAATTGTGCAAGATAGACGCATGGTGACGATGGACCATTTATAGAAAAGTGCCTGTGAAGAATCGAATGGTCTCGTGAGTGACAATGTTTATTGTTTAGTTAAAATAATAGAAATAGATCATTGCTGCTGTGCAATTTGAAATTAAACTGTTTGACCTCTTCTACCGGTCTAAACAGCTCACTGATTATACAGGGTGGTCCAAAAAACGGCACAAAGTTAATGACACCATAATTTTGCAGCCGTACGTCATATAGTCATGCGGTTTTCAGCTGAACGTTCCGAAAGAAATTCTTTACATGACTAAAGTCAACACAACCGAAAGGACCCGAATTGAACTGAACTCAACTCAGCGTTGAGTGCGGTTCAGTCCAATTCAGTTCAGGTTCAGCTGGTTCGCTTAATACAGCACAACACCAGGCTATATAGAAGACAAGCGGACAGGGCGCTACGCTCTCTGTCCGCTTGATCTTTGCCATAGTAACGGCCTGCGGCCTCAATTTTCAACCCTTCGGGCCTCATCTCGGCCTGCGGCCTTGAAACACAGCGCTGCAGCGTAGCCGCTAGCTATGATGATGCTGATGGTGCGTTACCATGGTGACGACGTCTATATGACGTCACCGCCAATCCCAGTCCACACAGAAACATCTCTTTTATAGAATACACAAGCGGACAGGTCGCTACGTGCCCTGTCCGCTTGATCTTTGCTATAGTAGCAGCCTGCGGCCTCCATTCTCAGCCCTTTGACCCTCAACTCGGTTTGCGGCTTCGATACGTCCACAGCACTGCAGCGTAGCCGCTAGCCATAATGATGCTGATGATGTGTCACCATGGTGACGACGTCTATATGACGTCACAGTCAATCGCAGTCCAAACTGACACATTCCTCTTTTATAGAATAGATACTTTTGCAAAAAGTCCCGAAAAAAGGAAGCAACGTCTGTAGAGCAAATACATGTTTAAAACTATAAACAAATTGTCACGTGTATTTTATAAGGTCTCAGAGCTGATAATTTGGTGTAAAATGTTTGTATTTTACGCTCAACAGCAGATATGCTAAGCGCGTCCTATAGTGGAGACGTACGTGTGTTCGTCCGTTCGTCCGTCTGTCCGTCTGTCACAAACTGCTGCTATCATAACGGTGTAATCTGGGATCACGAAATCTTCACTTTGGGTTGCTATAAAGACGCAAATTATTTGCGACAAACTTTCGTGTAGCTGCGTAAAAAGATTCCTAGAAGACGACGGCGTCAAAATGAAGTACCCCATAAAAAGTCGTTATTTTACTGCCATCGACTCGTCTAGCGTGAAAACGGTTGCTGATAAACACAGATATGCTGCATATCATAACAAACACTGCTGACGATTGACGAGCTTTCCGCGGGTACCAACATCGATGACCTTGAATGACCTGAAACCTCAAAATAGGGGTTTTAGTTAATTTTTTGCGATTTTAGGCTGCAGCGCACAATTTAAAAGTAAACTGTGCCGAAATGGCCAGAGATAGCTTACATAATATGCCTATGATTTCAGCAGTTTCAATTTCGGCCTCTAGGTTCCATTAGTCTTCCGTACAAAAGTTTCAAATTTGAGTACTTTTTCAAAATGCGCGATTTCTGCTCTGCTGGTCTATCCAGTAATTCAGCGTAAACGGTTGCAGATAGACAAAGACTTGCTGCTTACTAACAAGCACTGCTGACGAGCTTCACGGGAGTACGAACATTGATGACCGTAAACGACCTTGAAATATAAAAAGGGATTTTAATGATTTTTCGCGATTTTAGACTGCGACACATATTTTAGCAGTAAACTTGTCGACATTTTAAGACATAGACCAGGAAAACCTGCGTGCGAATTTTTCAGCAGTCCAAGTTTCGGCCCCTATGTTCAAGAAATCCTCCCTACTGGGGCGTAAAATTTGGGTGCCCCTTCAAACCGCACTATTACTTTATTTCTCAGGTAGCAGACCAACGCTGTCGCGCGTCATGTGAACTGTGCACAGATTTCTTGTTTTTAAATTATAATCAATTCATCATTGATCTTAGTTTCGTAGGAAAAATGTAGTGATTAAGGTTAACGCACCGATCTGCTTTGTTGTGTGTGCATTACAACTTCAACGCTGAAAATCAGTATTAGGCCTAATTCATTAAATTCATCAACGCTTTTACAGCGCGTTACCAGTGCGCTACTGCAGCTGGCTGGTCAAAAATTAGAGTAATTCAGTTTGAGATAAACTCCGTCATATAGACTTGTTGCGGCATGTGTTGCACGGCAAGTTATACGACAAGTCCGCAGCAAATCGACGCAGTGGAGTTTGCGCCTGAATCATCCTACTGCGTTCTTCGTAGGTGGCATCTGATATCACGATTGAAGACCAATCAACCTTGAAAAGCCATGCAGGCACACAGAGACAGGTATGAACAGAGAGACAAGCAGACTTACTCATAACAAAGCACCTGCTATGCAGGGCTGCATTGCATTGCAGAGCCAAGAACTGACAAACTGTGGCGCTTGAATGATACGCACTATCTGCTTCTACGCACGGCTAAAATTGCATCTTCACCGACACTGGATACCTGCCCAGTCCGGTCCGCGGCCATCAGCATCAGCATCAACCGTGCAGCATCAGCAGCCGGTCATCGACCTGCTGTCTGCGCCACTCTGCCGTACCTCTACGGACCCCTCGCATTCGCCACTCTCAGCGTCTGACTCTGTGCCGGACCCCCGCGTCGTCCCCGTGGTCGACGTGTCGCCCCCGTCTATTTGCCACTTATAGCTAATTGGTGGTTTAACGGTAATGTCGGACTTTTAATCGAGAGGTCGTGGGTTCGACTTCCGGTCCGGTCGATATCAAGTGGGTGGTTACTAGGCCTACTTGGATGGGTGGCTGGCTGCCTGCAGACGGTTAGACCATTTTGGTGTATAACTAACACCAAGGTCAACTCAGCCTTTCATCTATCCGGGGTAAGTAAATCAAGTATCTCTGGCTGGGCTTAAGGCCGGACGCGTTTATCTGTGTCGGTCTCGTAGTAGGTAACACTGTGTGATCTCATATGACAGGCTATACTGTTTGTAGCTCTGCGATGGGTTTTCCATAAAAAAACTATACACGACATTTAACCATTACTCTCTTAACTGTCAGAGAATTAACTGCAGTCCAACTCTCAGCGAAAGGTTTGCCAGGACAGAAAAAGACAGGAGCGTCTGTTGTGTCGTCCTCCACATCTGCCGACCCTCAGCAGTGAGGATAGCCAAAGGCAAAGAAAGCAAGGCCAACTGTCACCGCGGCGCTCCTGCAGAGTCGACTTACCTAAGATAGTTACGAAGAAGACAGCAAAACGACGAGCGTGCAAAACTTACGATGAATATCCACAATCGTCAGTCGCGGTTTGGGGGAGATGATCGACACAACAGCTGGGCGATCTTTTTTGGCTTAGATTTTTAGTCCCTTTCTGTTTTTGTTCACAAATTGCATTGCAATGCAAAAATATACACACAAATTGGAAACGATATGGGCTATAAAATAAGCAAAGCTGCCTAATTTCTGAGATCTCCACCCCAGATCCTTTAATCCATCCTCCTATTTTTTGAAATGTTGGATTCGCCCCTGCTAATCACCGTTACTCCGTTGTATACCTGGACTGGCTGTCGATCTCGTCGCTGCAGTATTATTATAAGCCATGTCTGATAACGCAACTTGTGTATATTAACCGTGCGCCGCAGCATCTCGCTACCAGACGTCTTCTGACAGCCGCGAAGTCTGCCAGTCGACCTGGACTCAGATCTGCCGACACAGCTTGACTACACCAAGCCGAACGCAAGAACTAAGTTTCGAGAGAGCTCGACTTCCACTTTATCGAACCTTCCACCTACATGTATAACAGTCTTCCAGACCACCTACATCACGCCACTGACACTGATTTCTTCAAAACGGACAAAATATTACTGTTGTGGCCCCTGCGCAAAGCAACTGTTTTTCCACCGTTTTTGCAGATTAAGTATGTTTTACAGCGTACATATTAAGTGGATGCCACGCAGCTCACTTATTTGGTCTTTAGTACAAGCGTTGTACTGAAGCTGACAGGACGCCGCAATTTCATTCTCGTTCGTAATTTTTCTTAATTTTTCCCAATACGACGACAAATGTATTACGATATTACCGCTGTACGTACCGGGCGTGGAAAGGCTGTCGGACACTTCGCAGCTGGGAAAAAATTTCGCGGGCGGAAAGACGGGATGCAATTGGCAATGACTGAGAAACTACCGAGTGCGGGCGGGCCAAGTAGGCCTAGTGTAGGAATCGACCGAGATCCCAAGTGCAGAATGGCGGAAACCATACTCGTTGAGAAATTTTGATTAGGGACTCAGCGTACCAAGTTTGGTGATCATGAACAATACATTAGGCCTACTGTAGCCGCCGTGCATTAATAGTAACGACGAACAGGATAAAGACGATAATATTGACAGCAATATTATGTTATGATTTATGTACTTCGTGTGTATGTATATAGTACTTTATTGTACAGTTTTTTGTAGTTTGTCTTTTGTTTGTCTGCATGTCTTATTGTTGCAATGTTATTGTGTCTTATCGATCTATGTAGGCCTATTTTGTGTCGGCTGCCCTGAGGCAGAATAAACTAATAGAGTGTATATTATCACAAAGTAAAGTGCGTTAATTGTTGCTGTGTATAAATGGGCTGTATCTGACGTTATGAAGAGAGCTAAATTTGCATACTGTTTAAACAACAGTTTGTAGCGGGTATTCGTCGTAAGTCGCAGTGATTGAAAATCCGCTGATTTCTAAGATCGACATCAGTTCTCCACGCCGAATCAACCGCTGCAGCTACGGACAGCATGCGCAGCCCTGATTAATTAGCGACGAGCGACGCATGGGGCAGTGATGGAGCAACGCTACCTCATAGCGGCCGGGAGTTGGGTGTGTTCGGGCTGGGATCGTGCATGGAAACGACGGCAGTCGACGGATCAGCGGCAGGCGCGACTGCAGCCTGCAGGCGCCGGAAGCCTTCTCGGCGAGTTTGTAAATCGTCCATGACGTGCGTTCGTTGGCGCTCAGCGGCTGAAGTTGCCGACGAAACGCTTTACACTCAATCTCGGCGCCACCAGCAGCAGCAGCCGAGCGACGCCGTGCAAATGCAAAGAATGGAGCTAGTGATTATTACATTTTCATGCACACAACTACAAGATACAGCTGTTTGGGTATTATGTCGGTCTGTAAATTACGATCGACGAATCGATCAGGCACTTTTACTTCCGCAGAGGTGACTATAGGCCTATAGAAAAAGGTAGGCCTAGCACGGCCTACTGTTACGTCAAACTCAACTCGCTGTTTCTTTTTTTAGCAAAAACGTAACGTAAGGCAGTCCTGAAGTACTTCCGTCCCCTTTTTTCTATGCTTGCTAAAGATTTGGCTGCTACAATCCGTCATGCAAAAATTAATTAGCTGTTCGAATTTTGTAAATAGTGTTATCTTTATTTGATTTAGTAAGAAAAATCTACACTCATTTACGTGTACAGCTATTTTTAAAAATTCACACTGTACAGACTCACGGCAACGCCAACGACGAAAGCTTTGGAACAAAAAGTATCTTCGGCCAAGAGCAAAGTTCAGCCAGTCGTTAACGGCGTCTGTCGACAGGTCAAAATTGATTGACGTAGGAGTTAAAATCAACGAAAACTGTTGTTTCTATTTCTAATTTCATGCAGTAGGCTTTATTAGTGCGGTCGCCCATTGTCACTTGTGAATTAAAGACGACTTTGTTACTTATTTAGGCCTATAGCAATGCTGCCTGCCATATACTTCAGGTTTATGGCGAGTATGATATTTTTATTCGCGGCGTTGCGATACGATACAGCGTTACTGATGGCATGACCAGGCCAGCCAGTTAGCCAGCTTGGTGCAACGTACGCACGAATCTGTTGCAGATGCAAGCACTAGTAGCTAATAAAGCTGCCACCTGGCGAGTCATATTGTAACAGTTGAAGTCGTCGGAAGATGTGGGTACAACAATAGGCTATTATATTTTCACAAAGTTGACCTAACACTTTTTTCTTTTCGAAGAAACGTTCTGTGGTTGACAACGTAACAAAGGCGTGTGACGGTGTGAACCATATAAATCTTGAAGCAAATGCTTTAAGAAATTAAAAAATAGGGGAAAAGTTTTTGAGAAATTATGGGAGGGAAAATTGCATAGGCCTAATGCGTGTAAGCAGGACGCTGTTCTCGTTTACGATCTGCTAATCTTACAACCAGAAGCGTTCTGTTTCCAAATTCGTTTTTGACTGAGGCTGTGCTTCGGATCTCGATGGGGGACCTTACGACGCTCTTCCTAGACCCGCTATAGTCGGCTGGAATGGGATAATAATATAATAATATTATTATACCGCATCTGCAACAGATTCGTGCGTAGTATACGTTCCACCAATATAATATTATTATAATATATTATTATAATATTATTATATAGAGCATGTAGGCTATAACCCTTCTCCGTTCCGCCTATTCCCATACAGTTCTCAGTAGCACGGTCCGTCTGTCTGTCATTTGTCTTATTTATGTACCCTGCTAAAACCGTTTAACGGATTAAATGCTATTTGGCAGACATGCAGGCCTACATTTGTGATGTCCAATAACACAATTATGTTAGATGGGGGTCTCTGACCTCCAGGGAAGGGAAAAATTTGGAGCTCTAAACCCACAGCTAAAACAAGCCATTGCATATTGCAGCCAAACCGTCAGTCCTATACTGTCACGTGACAAATACAAACGAGCGATTCTGCTTCTTGCCAAATTACTTTAGTCGAATTGGTCATCCTTTCTGAGGGTTAAAAATAATCGTGCATTTTCTATGTGTTGTGCCATAACGTCTAAAAGTACGTCTACGTTACGTTAAACGTATGCAGTACTAGCCTTAAACAGAGCAGTTTTCAGTTTATTCTTAAAAGTGTCCGCAGAACCAGACAGTCCAACATCTCGCGGCAAAGCGTTTCAGACGGCAGGTGCTGCCACAGAAAACGCACGAGTCGCCAGTACTGTTCATGACCGCGGCAAACACAGCAGAGCTGCACCAGCCGACCGCAGCGGTTGTGCTGGTGCCTGTAGGCCTATAGTTGAAGCAGAACGGCCAGGTACGGTGGAGTCGTTTATCGCTGTGACTTGTATGTCAGCAGCGCCGTCTTGTACAAGATCCTCTCCCTGACGGGCAGCCAGTGGAGAGACTGCATGAAAGGTCTTGCATCAGTAAACGGACTTAGTTGACAGACCACTCTGGCCAGATTGTTCCGAGTCCTTTGTAGCTATCGAGCGACGACTATGGCGCACCGTAGAGAATTGCGTTACAATAGTCAAGTCTGGAGGATACAGTGCCGCATGCAATCGTCTGGGCTGTTTCACCAGACAGCACTTTGCGCACGTGGCGTAGAGCACGGATGTGATGATTGCACGACTTAGCTACCTCCCGGACTTCTCCTTTGCGTGCTCTGCCCTAAGGCAGGTTCCAATGACGATGGCGCCATCCGACCCGGCTTTGAGCTCCTCTCTTCAGCTTTTCGTAACTGATCTTCTTGTCCTCTTGCTCTATAAGTAGATTCAACATTTTCCTTTTTGGTTTTCCTTTTGGCCGTTTCTCTTCCATCTTCCCCTGTAGTACCTCCCGGACATGGACATCAAAACGCAAGTGACTGTCAATGATGACGCCAAGTAACTTGAGTTTGGCAGCAACCGGTAACGAGCTGCCGGCGATGTTGACAGTAGTGACGTTGGCTACAGTGCCAGATACAGAGTTACATAAGTCTTAGCCCTAGTCATATAGCCGAGTCTTCAGAAAACATTGCAGGCAGCTATGAAAAGCTAAAAGTCAACAAAACGGTCACGTAAGCTTAAAACATCTTGTGGCGTGCGGGATTGACTACTAGCGATGTGTAGAAAATCACTTTTCTGCCGGCGAACTCCGCGGCCAAATAACTTCTCCGGCAGCAGGCCACGGTAACAAACATTCTATTCCGAGCAGGCGGACATGACAGCTGCTGGAGCATTCCTGCAAGCGGCGGGAGGGGTGGACTGTGGAGTAGCTGACTGGGTCGAGTCGATGGACCACGGACAGATCGACCTACGGACAGACGGCGGAGGCAAAATAACGCCAGTCAGTCAGTCAGCAGCTATAGACAACGAGCGGTCATGCAAAACGTACGACGACGACAGCTGCTCGCTTGCTTCGCTGTGAATAATCGCGGACTGCTCAGCTTCAGCCGCCGTCGTTCTGCGCATAGATTTCCTGGCTCACACGAGTTTCTCTATTCACGACTCACCTTTCACAACATACACTCAGGCCGGACCTGGCAGTCAAACGTACCGTCTCAGCGCGTCTCGCTTTCTGCGCTCGTTCGCAAACGTCGAAGCAGTACGCTTGCCGAATGACGGATTGGTGGTTTCAGTTGCTGCCCGTTAACTGTCTAGTAGTTCCTATACGTTGTGGCGTAGTCGGTCGGTTTATTTTGCCGGTTTCTGATCGATGGTTGCATGCAATCCATCGGCAGCAATAATTTTACTATGTCTGCTGCCGCGTGCTTCTGCTGTCTCAAGAAAAAAATCTTGATTAACCTCGTAGCTTTCAAGTTTAAATGTCAAATATGATATCGTTAGTAATTAGCAACAAACAGCTCAACAGTAGTAGTAGTTATTATAGCAAGCAAAAATGTTGGCACCGCGTGCCGATATGTATGTTAGTTGCCTAGTGATTCAGGAGAATTAGTCGCTAAACGTGCCTGGGGGGCCGACGAGTGATGCACCGTCTGTTCCTAAACACGAATATCAGACAATGTGTCATTTTCTTGGCTAACATTAAATGCTATTTTTAACGTTATGAGCGACATAAGTTTACGTTTTACTTACTTATTCGCTTGAACGTAGACCTTGTAAACTAAGAACTGCATCAGTTACTCACGCTGGAAAATGTTCTCATGCATTTTCGTGTTCTACTTCTTTTGCTTTTGAGTTAGGACGGACGAGCAAAACGTGTAATGCGGCCTATAAGACGGCCGCATAATAAAAAGCGCCATGAGTTCGGAAATTAAATGCAGAGAGAATGCAAAGCAGTGAGAAACAGATCTTGGTGTTCATTAAAACGACCCAACGCGATGCACCGCGTAGTCGTCTTTTTTTTGATCGTACGTACGTCGTACGGGTACGACGTGGGTTGATGAAAACAAACGAACATTGCTCGATCGGTCAGTGAAGCTACCGTGCACGCAGCTCTGTCGCTGCAACTCAGTTCCTGATCAGTGCCGCAATCGCCAGGCGGCGCCACTCAGCTAGAAAAGTAGAAGACACACGCGATCATAGCACTCCCAGGGACGAACATTGCTGCACTAGCGAAAGCAGCACGCGCAACTTTTGTCTGCGCCTTGCGATTTATACTACACAAACTTATTTCCGCGGTTTTGAAACGGTAAGAGTTTCACACACGCACGACCATGACCAATGTCCAATAGAGCCTACAGTGGTCACTGCATAGCATGAGCTATGTTTAGAGTGTACGGGTGTCTGTCTGTCAAATGCAGAACCATGAAAATGACGGACCAAATCGCAGGGTTTTGCAGTTCCAGCCCTGCGATTTGATCCGTCATTTTCAGGTTCTGCCAAGTCAGCGCCCCATGAGCGTAATGCCTCAGATTGACTGCGTTTCTGCAGGTGACGGTATTACTGTATTACGCTAGATTTCTAGTACCATAATTCAGCACAAAACTGAAGCCAGTAAACTCTATCAAGGACGCACGCGCAGTAAAAAGTATAAAAAAATGAGTAGATTTACACCGCGAGTGTATATATATATATATA